>Ga0213869_10000361_pt1 | contig 37368 bp, 27 predicted proteins | sample PICome_10_FD_160083 | JGI IMG/M metagenome (GOLD analysis project Ga0213869, IMG submission 160083) | Coastal seawater microbial communities near Pivers Island, North Carolina, United States - PICO132 | ecosystem: Environmental > Aquatic > Marine > Coastal | place: USA: North Carolina...
ATAAGTGTACAGTCAACAAGAGTCGATGAGTGCCTGCGTGGGAGAGAGTCGATGAGTGCCTGCGTGGGAGCGTGGCTGAGTGCAGAGTTTGCTTTGAGTTGGATTTATGTGCAGGCCACTCGAGAGGCAGGAGCCAACGCACACACACAATATGCGAACCAGAAGGTTTAAAGTCGTTAAACGCACGAGTGGACAAGCTAACAGGTGTTCAATTGAGTATAACGCAAGACAGCACTTCACGAACCGATTCCAAAACTGAAATTTGAATGACAAAGGATTACCAATAGAAAGACCGAAGTCTAGGAAAAAAGACGTAGGAAATCGAGATCAAAACCTGATAGAAACTCACAACTTTTGACCAACAAACTTCATATCATCTCACAAAAAACGCCTAGATTGCAAGCAGTTCTTTTGACAGATATCTTCCGATACTCGGAAATATATACGTGCTTAAAATTAAGTGTCAAAAATTCCTACGTTAAAAACCAATAAAGGCAGCTTTGAAAACATTGTTCACTCCTGGATTACTCAAATGGCTTGTTAAATTTTCAACTGGACCTACTCCAGTGTGATCATACTGGATAAAACAGCCGAGAGCTGCTACCATTGCGAGCCTCCCGTTCGCAATTTCTTTAGCTTTGAGCGCTTTCAATTCATCAGTGCTCTTTCCATAATTCATTGGATTAAAAATTCCGCCAGGATATCCAACATCACCCGCTGGAAGCTTGTTGCCTGGAAAGGCTGGATCCTCAGAAACAGAACCCGGATTCTTTATATCTTGCCAACGACGGATCTCGGCCCAGTTCATCATGAACATTTGAACAGTGAAAAGGGTGGTTGAACTAGCAAAATAACCGTTGTAGAAAGGTGCATCGTGCCAATTTGGCAGGTCAGAAACACCAAACATGGTAAGGAGTTCTGGCGCAGCCATACCAGCAACTCCTAGCATAGCCCAACGGGCGTGTTGCAATTCGGCTTGAACATACCAATCCAAATCTTTGCTATCTTCACCGAGATTAAGCGGATCGAATCCATAATCACCTGGAAGCATACCCTTGAGATGGGAGGGAGCAGCTGTTCCTGGCATCCATAATGGGCGCGATTCCGCTGAAGCTATTACGGAACTTCGAACAGTACGCTTAGTTGCGGAAATGTGTGTACTAATCCTGCAAATAAAATGGAGTGACTGTTAGTTATTATCGCAGATTAAAAATCGAGATTTGTCAATTTTGGTTATTCGCGAAAAGTGCGGGAATAGAAAAAACGCAAGTAGTGAGGGAAGAATAAGCGCAAAAAGTAACAAACAGTGAAATCTTGACAATCCGCTAAGAGACTACATAGCCTTACCGTTGCGTGCCGAACTGAGTCTTTAACATGGAGGCCATAGTAGTAATTCTTTCGTAACTTTATGCTCAGGATCGCGTATGGATTTCGTGCTTGGTTTTCGAAGTGGAAAGATTCCCGTTACCGTCTTCTTTTGAACAAAATAGCTCAATATTTACGAGATATTATTTCTAGTTTATATTTCCGAACAATATGAACCTGCAAAGTCGTAAAACGATAGAAAAAACAAGATTTCAGAATAAAATCTTCCTGAAATTTCTCTTGTTCACCACATACAACCTGCAGCTCAGAAAAGTGATTCGAATCAAAAAATCTTTTTTTTGGTCTTAAAAAAAACACCGAAAGAAATATGCCAATTGGAAATCATATGAAAAACAATGAAAAACCTCAAAAAAAATTCATTCTTTTGTTTAGAACCCTAAACTTAGAAACTCACCTACTCCGCAGACCGCTTGGTTGACTATTCCTCTTTCCGAACCTGAAGCTGTACTTGGAATATCCAAAAAAAGGTGTCGAAGGTAATGTATACAATTGAATGTGTAACTTACTTTTCATTTTGAAATAAGATAGTTCTTCAATTTTCCCCTTGCTCCAAAAGAAAACTGGTGTAAAAGTTCGAAAAAAAAATAAACCGGAAAGCAGCATTACGAGAAGTACAAATCTCATTAGAATACGTTACTGACATCTATTTGTTTTCAAACTGCCTTTTACTGCGCTGAAATTATCACTTTTTCGATACTTTTTGAACCTGCGGTGTGACTGACTTTCCACTGTTTCAGTCCTTGAATACTCAAGGACTACAGTTTTTGTCATGAAAGTGAACTCTTACAATTTACTCACACGAGAAGTCTGGTCAGACAATCTCGATGAAGAAGTAGCCATCATCAGAAAACTCGTCCAAGCATTTCCCTATATCGCGATGGATACAGAATTTCCGGGAGTGGTACGTTCTAATATTGAAGTTTTAATTTAGATCATATATATTTTTCTCCTAGGTTGCGAGACCAGTCGGGGCTTTTAAACAGCAGTCAGAATTTCATTATCAAACATTAAAATGTAATGTTGATATGCTGAAGTTGATTCAACTAGGATTGACTCTGACGGATGCAAACGGAAATTTACCCATCATTGATGGTAGGTACTGCTTATGGCAGTTCAACTTTGGAGAGTTCAATTTGAAGGATGACATGTACGCAAGAGACTCAATTGAGCTGTTGAAGCAAAGTGGGATTGATTTCCTGATTCTGAATGAAAGAGGAATAGATGTTACTCGCTTTGGCGAACTTTTCATGGTGAGTGGAGTAGTATTGAGCCGCGATGTGAAATGGTTGACATTCCACAGTGGATATGATTTTGGCTATTTAATTAAGCTTTTAACTTGCGTCTCTTTACCAGAGAATGAAGCCGACTTTTTCAAAATTTTAGAGACATACTTTCCATGCTTTTATGATATGAAATTTTTGATGAAATTCACGGAAAATTTGCACGGAGGTCTAAGTAAGCTTGCAGAGCATTTAGATGTAGAAAGGATAGGACCTCAGCATCAGGCGGGTAGTGATAGTTTGCTAACAGCCTGCACTTTCTTCAAGATGAGAGAGAGATATTTTGAAAAGATCAAGCTTGATAAATATGCGTGCATACTTTATGGTTTAGGACAAGATTCTCTTGAAGCTGAAAGAGAGTAAAGATATTTTGTTTTGACGACAAAGTCAATAAGAAAACTGTCGTACTATTTGTATAAGTGCGGTTTAGCACAGTTATTTATGCAGTTAGTGTGTTTGGTACAAATTGGTCGAAAAAATGGTTTTCTGAACACCAAGCATTCCACTTTTTTAAGGTCCCACCCCACGAACTGCCGAACTCTAATACACAATGTCAAACCAAACAGGAATGTGTATCCTCCTTATACCATACTAGATGGTGCTTATATATACTTCTTGTTCTTGCTTTTCTTCTTTTTTTTTGTTTTTTTTTTGACTTGCTTTCTTTACCTTATTAAACCATGAACCTGATGAGTTCATTGCGAATATGTCAAAGTAAACTAAAAGTGCAAAGTCTACACAAACAACCATCAATAATATACTCAGACCGGCTGTTTCTTTAGATGATCGGAGAGGATAGTTCGGCTTCATATCTCGAAGTGATAGAACGACTTTCTAAGTTTCTAAGTTGGAGTGTTTCCAACGGTATCCAAGTTCTCGATGCGGTAAGAGTTGATGCTCGCTGGGATGGCGTAAGTAAGAAGTATACTTTGTGTATTGTGTCTACTCGCCATCTTCACTGCTTTGAAAAGCTTTTATCTATTCCAAAAACTGTATGTTTAGGTGCGAAGACATGTTCAATTTCAAAGGAGTTAGTTGCAGTAGGACTTGGAGGTGGTCTTGCTCTTAACTTCGCTATAGCACAAGAGTTGGCCCTCGGCCCTGATTCATGTTGGTTCGATTATCTTTGTATCTTACCTAGTAAAGGTGAGCAAAGTTTACCGATGTTCTGGTCGAAACAAGAACGGAAAAAATTAAAGGGAACATCTTTATATTCTCACATCATTATGGACGACCAGTCATTTGCAGATGATTATGAATTCGGTTTTAAACTTCTTCAAAAGTATATCAACTTTAAGTCTGATCGTGTTAACTTTGAGCTATACAAAAAAGCAGTGTCGATAGCAGCTTCTAGAGCATTTTATATTGACGAATATTTCGGTGAATGTCTGATTCCCTGGGCTGATCTTTTCAATCATTCAACACACAATATGCATGTGAAGGTGTACTGCTCAAAATCTTCGTCAAGGAACACTTTTGATATGGATGAGAATGAAGTACTTATACGTTCTGTACAATCGGTTCGGAAGTATCAAGAATTATTTAACACCTTCGGATTACAAAGTAATTCATCGCTTCTACATAAATACGGCTTTTGCGAACTCAGTAATAAGAATGGTTTTGTTTCAATTTATTCTCCTTTTGGAAAATTAAGGCGTGACAAAACTTCTCGAGCTTGGTCTGAAGTGTACGAAATATATAGTGACGGTAGGATTGAACATAATCTGGTGATTTCTATTGGCTATTACGTCTCTTTCTATAGGAACTTTGCATACAGCAACAAGAAAGAATTTGTTTCTGAATGTGTAAGTTCTGCAAAGACAATATTAAATCAGCAACTGAGTGAGTTTGAAGTAGCTGGTGGAGAAATTATAGAAGAGAGGAACATCAAAGCAAGAAGTGGCGGAGGCTTCATAGGAGCTGCTGCAGCAAATATGCTCCGAAATGAAGAAATTGGTACACTCAACAGCGCAATTCAAATGGTCGAGAGAGAAGGAAATAAGTTATGGGGAAAATATTACAGAGAATCTCGATAACTAATTTGTGGCAAGAATTACGAAGTTTGTTGATTACTTGAAACGCGTCGTACAAATGTATAAAATAACTAAAATATTCCGACGCCGAAGCCAAAGAGAGGGAATCCGGACGGAAAGAATGGTGATAGAGGTGGTGTAAGTGCACAGCAAGCTTTTGAAAAAAACACAAAAACGCAAGGGTTGATAACAAAAATACGAGTAAAAAAAAAATTGGATGGGAGTTAAAGAAAAGAAGGCGTAGGGGGGAAGAGAGACCGAGCGCCCGCGCGATGAGAACATTTGGCATGTGAAAGCACACTTAACACGCATTTACTCTTCTCGATCCGAAGTTGATCCAAGCAAATTCTACTGTTCTTTGACAATAATTTCACCTTCCTTTTATTTTTCTAAAGCTGCCACTCTTGATGCCTTGTTGATTACTTTTCATCACAATAGAGCTCCCAACTTTATGGTGAAAATTCGGGTACATTCTGTACATTAACATATTATTCTGACCTTCAGAAGCATCTCGAATTTTCTTCTGTGGACCTGAATGTGTACCACTTTGTTTACTATTACCTATTGCGTGGTGAAATTTTGGATCATAAAGGCCTACACGCCAGCCCAACTTCCATAATCGAATTGAAATTTCGTAGTCGAGTCCTATTCCAGGATTCCCTGCGCAAGAAAAATTTGTATTGAATCCTCCCACTTCAGTAAAAAGTGACCTTCGCACTATTAGAGGTGCTAAATTGACTTTATACATCCACATAAATGGCTTATTAATGCCAGGATCCAGCGTAGTCAGAGCTTGTGTTAATTTCATTCTATCTCGTTTCCAATCAGCACCGAACTTCTGGCCATTATTTTGCTTCAAGTCTGCCATTTGTTTTCTACCGTTATCAATTCGTCCACGATATCCTCCTAATATCCCCAAGGTAGGATATTTATTGAAAAAATACAACGCATTACGAACCCATGAATCATCTTTTGGAGCTGCATCATCATCTTGGATCAGCATGACAAGTTCAGAGGAGGCAAACATACCCAATCTATTATATCCACGAATTTCATGGACATTGTTAAACAGAGCTAATACCCAATCATAATTCCCAGGACCCCGAGAAGAATAGCGTGTAAATTCAGATAGCTCTGAAATGCTATCATCATTGATGATAAATTCAACTTGAAACTTCAAGCGAACTAGAGAGTTTAATAAAGGAATAATAATTTTGGGACGCCGGAAATATTGCATAACAATTGAAACAATAGGATATGACTGTATTTCTCCCTGACATGATTTTGTTGCTCCATGATATATTCCTGAATCATCTAAACCCGGAGATGCACAGTTTCCAACCACTTCCTTCGTTCGTGACGCTTCCGAAATAAGTGCCTCCCTCGCTTCAGAAATATCTTTTTTGGTTCTTCCAGGAAGAACGAAAGGCCATTCTGAATCGATATCAGCGATATAACCCCCAACACTTTGATTAGTACTTGCAAGAGGAAGAGGTCTTCCGAGAAAATCCGTTGAAGATACTAGAAGAATAGCTTTGAATCCACCTCTCCACAGTCTTTGAGAAAGTTCAGTTCCAACTTCTCTCGTTATTTTCTCACCTCTGCAACCACCCCACTCTTCAATACCACCCAATTTTATAACACTTTCCCGTCGCACAACAAAGGGAGCTAACCTAACACTCATGGAATACCTCATTGCTTCATCGTGTAACTCTTTGTTCTGCGGCGTTACTAAGGCGATACTCTTGTCCGATTGTATGATCTTTATTGCACTCGTTATCCACTCAATCCAATTTCTTTGTTCCGAATTTGTGACATTTTCAGGAGGCAAGTCATCGACAGAAAGCCAAACAACAACTTCTGCTTGACTACAACGCGTTAATTTATTAAATTGCTTCATTTCTCCAAGCTTATTCTTACTAATAAGAAACCAATCGTTCTCTCCTTCCATGAGTTTATGAGCGTTTAATAGTGTTTTCTCACCTGGCCATTGGCCATCAACTAAAACGAGCACCTCTGCTTTCCTTGTACCATTATTAGAACCTTTTATCTCAGCTGCTAATTTCTGTAACCTCCGTATGGTATTGACAATTTCTGCACTCTTTTCAATCAATAAAGCAAGAGCTATTGTTGGATGATCATCGTGGGTGATACGGCAACGTTTAATTCCATGCGCTGGAGCTCTAGTCCCTCTTGGCTTTGTGTCAACAAGTGATTGACGTGGCAGAAATACACGACGACAGGGAGGAAGTAAAGGTTGCATCATCAATTTACTTGTCTCCGCTATTTCTCTATTTTCTAGTACAGCAGCCATATTCTGGAGTCTCGTGGCAAACTTTGGAGCGTCTTCAAATCCGCCAAAAATTGTATTGTCACCAAAGTCTTTCTCGAACTGATTTGGATCTCTGAGCGAGAGCGTATCTGCCTCTGGTTTGATACTAAAACTGTTTCCACCAATAATTATGCTCGGTTTCGGAGACAAGAACCTTGCTTTCTGTGAATCTGAACTGAAACTTTTTTCACTCGCAAGACTAGAGAAATTCGAGGCTGTTGTCAGTAATTCTATTGATTCTCCTTCATTCGCTACTTCTCGCACAACACCCTGCTCTATTATTAAGGAATCGTATATTTTTCCATCCAATATCTTTGTAATTGAATGTGTATTTACAGTCTTTGCTATTAACGAGAAGCCTATGAGGCAGCAAAGAACGACAGTTAACAATGAACATGTTGTTGAAGTACTAGAACCACGGCTACGTTGACTCAATCCTGCCGTATTTGAAGCGACGGAATGCATCTCCCTTACTTATTCTTGTAGTAAAAACTGAGAGTTCAAGAACAGTATGATGAGGATTGGTCAGGGTTATCGGCACAAGACTTGATAAAGATACTTCGAGTATTCGATTTGGTGTCCTTAATTTATAACACTCTCTATGAAATCCACAAGGTACCAGGGCGGCGTCGAACTCTTAAATTAAATATGATTCATTGAAGAGGGAAAATTCTGAAGTGGGAAAAAGCAAAACAAATCCACTTCCCAAAAGAAAAAGTGAAAGCCCAAATAAGTGCACACACTTCGGCTACATAAAAAGAGGCATATGCATACTGGTAGTAAAATACCGTATGGATTTGATTTATCTGAAAAAAACAATAGTCGTGCTTGTACTTCGAAATCGTAGTACGGAATAGAGTCTAGAGACAAGCATGTGGCGCCAGAAATGATCAATATTGAAACAGAAGTGACTCTTATTTTACAAAAAAGTAAAGTAGGCGGAAAATACAAAGACTAATAATGAAACGGGCAACAAAATACCACGACTTCTAACAGCACCACTAAATTTTATCACAACCTACATCCATAATCACTTTCATTCAAGACTTTCACACAAGTTACAAAAGAGCTTTTCATGAAGAAATTTTTCTTTTTGCAACCCAATATCAAAATATGCACCATTTAAGTCCTGTTTGTTTTTCTTCACATTCACGTAAATGTCTGCACTGCATTGTTAAAATCTCCAATTTTACATGAGTTCAGTGTACTTAAAATCTTGTGCACGCTTTTGCAGTGCGATTTCTTTGAAGTACTTCTAATACAGTAATTCATAACTCTTGCAATCTTGATGCCTTACCCATGAAAGTTTCAACAATGAGGGAGAAAAATTATGTCTTCAGATTTTTGTTGATTTCAGAGAGTGTATCTCTAGGGCATAACAACCTGGTTTAGATTGGCCTATAACGTATGATATCACGAAAGTTGCAGAAATTATTTTGAAGGCACACCTAATCTTAACCACTTCGATGCCCAGCTCGCTTTTGGATCAATCAAGGAAATGACACTACCACAAAGAATTCAAATTTGGAAAGAGTTGAGTTAGCACGCCCATACCCGCTATATTCATTCGTAGTCGATTGAGAAACTAGCTCCGTATTATTCTTCAAATTCAACGTATCACAATTTTCGCAACCATCGGTTAGAAACTGGTAGTGATCAAATGGATGAAAGGTAATAGAAAAAGTTGAGCGAGAACGACTTACTTGATCAAAAGTTTTCACCAGCTTACATCTCAAGCATGCTCTGGTATGTTTATTGAATTCTTGAGGCGGTGGGGCAGCAGGAGACATTGTTAAAGGAGTATAATGTCCTTTGGCCTTTCCTTTCACTAGTAAACGCTCAAAAGTTCCACGGGAAGAAAGGAATTTAGAAACAACACAGAATTGAAGTCCAACAGCGAATTCCTTTATAGTACATATATTGAGTAGGATCTTATTCGAAAGACTCTCCAATTCTCCTCTCCAATTCTTGTATAAGCGAACTTACAAGTATTCCGAGGGACCGTTCTTATCCCTTGGTCGTATGCCCTCCTGCACTATACTTCCTTTCGGTCGCAATTCTGGGTAAAAAAATGGTTCATTTGGGGACTTCTTTGCTTTCTTCTTTTTGGGATTTAGGCATTTGGGAGGTCGTTCTATGGCCAGAACGACTGATGACTTGCACACAGTGCAGCAAACCAGGAATCTTCGGTAAAAACGATAGTCGGCATACTGCGTTTCGGAACACATTCAACTCTTACGTACAACTTTCGGGATAACGAGGATGGAATGTACAGGTTCAATATAGAAACTGTACTGTAGCTTCTACATGGTAAAGAAGGACGTGGACACTTCTTTTGTCCTATTCGCGGAGAGTTAAAAAAAAAGAGTGGCACAGATGCCGAAGAAAGGGAGTGTAAACGTTCATGTAGAAATAAGTAACCTCGTTGGAAGTTTCTGAACTTGCCAAGAAAACGATATGCAACTTGTGTATTACAGGTAGGCTGGGTTTGCAGGAGCACAAACGTTTAAGCTTCAGTAAATTCAGTTTCGTGGCTTTCAATATAAAAGATACATAGACTCAACTTCTCAACACCACACAAAGAGAAGAGTGATAGATACGTTTCAAGTTACCTCTAAAAAGCTGGAAAATTCACAAAACCTTTGAAGACCTTTCGACACTGAGGAGAATAAATTTATTCTTATTTTCACCTTAGTGATATATCTATAACCAAGCAAATTAAGATGACCATGCACTCGTACCCTGCATTTCTGGGACGTTCGCAAAGAAATCTTTTGGTGCTTTTGCCTTCAACTCATCACCAGCGTCAGTTCCAGCTGCAAGCACATCATCAGCGCTCCAAGATCCTTCCCTGGATGTTCGTAAAATTTCTGTACCGTCTAATGAAGCAATAAGACCATCAAACACTAAGTGTCCATTCACCATGCGCGCATTTGCAGCAATAGGAGTACGACATGAACCATCTAAAGCGCGTAAAAAGTTACGCTCACATTCCACAGCTAAGCGAGTCTCTTCGTGATTTAACTTCGAAAGATATTCTTGCATCTTATCATCGTTCGTGCGACAAGCGATTCCAATCGCTCCCTGGGCAACAGCAGGAAGCATATCTTCGAAGTCCAAAATTTTTGTTGCATGTTCAGTAAGATCCATTCGCTTCAAACCTGCCAAAGCCAGTAAGGTGCAGTCAACCACCTCCTCTTTTAGTTTGCGTATTCTGCTTTGCACATTACCGCGGAAATTCACACATTTAAGCTCGGGATACTTCCAAAGCAGTTGCGACTGACGTCTGAGACTTGCAGTTCCAACGAGAGCTCCTGTAGGAAGGGCAGATAAAGAATCATATTTGAGACATATGAACGCATCCCTAACATCCTCTCGCGGAAGCATACATGGTAAGATCGTTCCCTCTGGAAGATAAGTCGGGACATCTTTCATTGAATGTACCGCTATGTTAACACGCCCATCTAACAGCGCGTCATCAAGTTCACGAGTAAAAAGACCTTTACCGCCTATATCAGCAAGAGGTTTATCCAGGACTTTATCACCCGTTGTCTTGATGATCGCGATTTCCAAAGCTCCTTCTTCTGCAAGCTCCGGAAATTGTTTAGCGAGCAAGTCACGGGTCATATATGCTTGAGCAAGCGCGAGAGGAGATCCTCGCGTACCAATCCTGATTATAGGCTCATCTAGTTCAGCTTGAACTCGGACAGAGCTTCTGTATCTTCTTGTGGTAAATTGAGGCTTTCCGAAGTTAGAGTTTTTCCGCCTATTTAATGATGACATGCGCTGAGTAGCAAGCTGGGAGCACGTCATTTGCGCAATAAGTGAGCTTTTAGCATACAGCGTCATTTCGCTTGGATATCTGAAGGGTGGGTGGAGGACAGATAAACAAATTCAAAATGAAGTATCAAAATGAATTCAATCAGTTTAGATAACTCAACTGTGGATATGAGCGGTTGTTTTGGGGGTTGTCGGGGGATATCTATTTTAAGATCTGAAATCTTATTTTTTTGCGTATGATCATATGGCATATGCAACAAATTTTTTATGGCTGCTGTGCTGTGATTTTTTTCTTTTGGGGGAAGTTTCTTTTGGCCGATTTTCTCCGCCGCTCGCCGCCTTTCACCGCAACCACAAAAGCAAAAAGGTATTAACGTGGGGACACTTGAGGAAACCAACAAAAAAAGTGAAAAAGTTTTATCTCTCATCCCGTTTATGAAGGGGGAGTGGCAAGGCTGGAGCATCTGGTGACCTGGACATTTGGGGGGAGGACGGGAGGTGTACCGTAGGTGGAAATAACTCTTCGTAAAAGCTCAGAGAAGGAGCTCAATTCCACATCTTCGCTATACACACGTAGATAGATAGAATCAAAGACAAAATCAAGCGTCTGCACTAAGACGGGCGTGGAATATCTATTGTAAGCTCTTACATTGGATAGGAAAAGTTCGGCGTCAACAAAATCATAAATTTAGCGTACCTCCCAAAATTCACGGATCGGTGAATTTGAACTTTCATCTTGGATTAGGTTAATCTGAATAGAATGTTGATCGACCACTTTGAGGTCTCCTCACCGAATGTTAAATATACAGCTGACTACATTGAAAGCTCCTACAACTACCAGGACACCAAGTTATATAAAAATGCGGAAAAAAATACGTGGTTGGTTGAACCGATAGAACGTGGGTTTGTATTCCGCACCCACAGAAAAGTACCTAAACTTGGTATTATGCTTATTGGTTGGGGAGGTAATAATGGGTCCACCCTAACAGCTGGTTTGATTGCTAATAGAGAAAACATGAAATGGGAAACGAAGGATGGGTTTCATTCCCCAAACTATTGGGGAAGCCTTACACAATCTTCCACTTGCCAAATTGGTAAACTCAATGGACAAGATTATCATGTTCCTTTCAAGAATATTTTACCGATGGTTGAACCAAATGACTTACAAATTGATGGATGGGATATATCTTCGTTAAGTCTAGAAAAGTGTGTTCAACGCGCCAGAGTTCTGGATCTAGATTTACAACAGCAGTTAGTACCATATCTAAAAGACTTGCGACCCCGTCCAAGTATATTTGATCCAGGCTTCGTTGCTGCAAATCAGAAAGAACGAGCAGATAATATTATAGAAGGGGAAAAGCAAAATCAGATGGAACAAATTAGAGCTGATATACGTGATTTTAAAGAGAAGAGTGGTGTTGAAAAAGTAGTCGTGATGTGGACGGCAAACACTGAAAGATATTGTAAAGTTGAAGTCGGAATCCATGATACTGAGAAAAATTTGAGAGCTGCCATAAGAGCTGGAAATCCTGAAATCAGTCCAAGTACGCTATATGCCCTTGCCTGCCTCGACGAGGACGTTCCATTTATAAATGGGAGCCCTCAGAACACATTTGTTCCGGGTGTCCTCGAAGCTGCTTGCCGTTTGCGTGTCCTTATCGGAGGTGACGACTTCAAGACAGGTCAAACAAAAATGAAAAGTGTTCTGGTCGATTTTTTAATAGGTGCTGGTATTAAGCCTTTGAGTATTGCTTCTTATAATCATTTAGGAAACAATGATGGTAAGAATCTAATGGAACCTGGAGTATTTCGGTCGAAAGAAATTTCAAAATCGAATGTAGTAGATGATATTGTTGCCTCAAATCGAATATTGTACAGAGAAGGGGAAAGCCCAAATCATGTTGTTGTCATTAAGTATGTTCCAAGTGTAGATGATAGTAAGCGTGCCATGGACGAGTATGTCAGTGAAATATTTATGAACGGCCGGAACACAATATCAATGCATAATACGTGTGAAGATTCTCTTCTAGCAGCACCTCTTATCCTTGATCTCTGCTTGATAACTGAGTTGCTTTCTAGAATTGAACTTAAATATGACGATGAAGAGTCTTTTCGCAATTTTCATCCATGCGCTGCGTTACTCTCATATTTAACAAAGTCCCCTTTAGTACCTCCAGGAATGTCAGTTACAAACGCTCTATACAAACAACGAGCAATGTTAGAAAATGTCTTTCGGGCTGTGGTTGGTCTTGCACCTGTCAGTCACATGAATTTGGATCTCCTCATTGAGCAAAGTAATCAGGCCATTTACTCGCCGAAATAGTGTTTTGTATCGGGGTCATCTATCAAAGCGCTTTGACATATAATTATTAAAAGGAGAGAAATACTAAAAATATCCCTAATTACAAATTTATTTTAGAACAAGCTGCATGAATTTCATCTCTTGTCAACATGCGAATTATGACGTTTTGTGAATATAAATCCTTGTTTATTTCAAGCATCTCAATATTTTCAGGCATAAGTTGTGTTTTGTCCATGCTTTTTCTCAAAATTTTCAAGATGAGCTCTCGTCCCTCTTCACATTTCAGAGTTTCAACATACTCTGATTTTAGGAGAGCATGTGCACTTTGAGCATTATTACCTATCGCAGTTGCCTGATATAGAGGAATAAATATAATATAAATTTGACACATATCTCCTTTGATTCATTAGTGTCTCACCTTCCACGCTGTGTAGTTACCAGCAGGGTCACTCTGATAAAGTTGGAATCCGAACTCTTTATCCCTAATGATAATAACTTCACATTTCGCAGATGTCATGTAAATAAAATACTAACCAGCCACCGATCAGAAAGGAAACCCCGTAAGGCCTCAGGCCTCCGAATTGAGTATATCCTTGTTTTTGATCACAAACTGCCTGTACAAGCTGTTCCACTGGTATTGGCTCACCATACGTAAATAAATGTCGTTGTGCAACAACTCTAGAGTAGAAATTTTAGAACCGGACCTCGAAACTTATATAGATGAGCTCACCTTGCGTAGTTCACAAGAATATTTGCATCCGAGCTGATTCCAGCAACAGCTACAGCAATATGCTCATTTATATAATATGTTTTCTCCTTTTCACTGCTTTCTAGGAGCTTTAAAGAACAAAGATTTATCGAAGTAAATGGGTTGCTTTATGCAAATTTGAACCTTGGATAAAATTCTCCTTTCTGCAGCTATAGTAACTCCAGAACGTGTTTTCATTCCAACTGCCGCACCTGCCTGGCTGATGGCTTCCATTGCATATTCAACCTTTTCATTAAATATAATAATTCATAAATTTGATCTGTAGTTATATTAGTCACTTGAAATAATCTTCCTTCTGGGCTAAAAGTAGTCGTTCGGGAATCATATCTACATAACAACAAATAGTTGTGAATTCTAAATCACGGTTAGAACAACTCACCTTTTCGCCATTTTACCGCGTAGTGATCGGTTTCTTAAAGCAATTCAACACCCCCCAACTCCAATTTGTTTTAAAAGAAATGGACGAATGTGGAGTTTTTTTCAGGTGTGTGTGGGGGTCCCCCGGCCAAAAAATTCCAAAATTCCATAAACAAATAAATGATAAAAAACAACTTCAACTTTTTTTTCCTTTTTTCACTCGGGTCTTTTCAACTTTTCTCTTTTTGCTCTTTTTGTGATACTCTTTTCCTTGGTTCTTTAGCCAGTGAGCTGCACAGTAGGTATGTATATACTCTTCTTTTCACGAACTTTTTGAATTAATAAGGCAGAAACGATAGTTTATTAGTTTTCAAGCAAGAAGTGCAGGAATATACCTCATCTACGTATCGACAATTTTTCGCTTTGACGAGACAAATTCTACACTAACATAAATCTCGAAATTACTTTCTTTTTAAACAGACCTGTTTAAAAAGAAACCCTCATAAAAAGGCCTCATAGTGCAAGTACTTTCGTACTTTCGCTGTCGCAAGATCAAGATATAAACTTCGTTTAAAATCGTGATATCGTGAATCGTTCTTCTAGGTTTGAGAATTCCTCGTTAAACATTAAAACTATGGCAAGACAACAGTTCATGCTGGTGCAACCTTTCACCAAAGAATACGTTTCCGAGTCCTTAAGGGGGTGTAATCATATTTAGTTTGTGTTTGTGTTTGTGAAATCTTAAAGCAAGTATTGAAATGTCAGATGAAGAACTTAGTATTAGAACTTTTTGTTCTCTGGGCATAAAAAAATGGCTAGCCGAGAATGCGTTCAAGCTTGGATTGTGTGAAGCTACAACTGTTCAGAAAGCATGCATACCCCCTATTCTTAAGGGCTTAGATGTTATAGGAACATCTCAGACCGGTAGTGGAAAGACAGCAACATTTGCTCTTCCAATATTGCACATACTCTCGCAGGATTCTTATGGTATATTTGCATTATGCATGACCCCAACTCGTGAGCTTGCAGTTCAAATTTCTGAGCAATTCAGTGCTCTTTCAGCAGGTTTAACATTAAGATGCCAGGTAATAACTGGTGGAGAAGAAATCCAGGCTCAAACCAGATCGATTTTAAGACGACCTCATATTATAGTTGCCACTCCTGGTCGTTTGATGGATCACTTTTTAAACAGTCCTCAAGTTATTGGGTGTTTTCAAAATCTGAGATTTCTAGTCCTTGACGAAGCAGACCGTCTTCTAGAACCTTCTTTTGAATCAGAATTGCGGATTTTGTTCGAAAATATTCCTTCTAAACGCCAAACACTCTTATTTTCTGCAAGCATCACTCGTAATATTGCAGCATTACAGCATATCACCATGAATGATGCTTTTCATTTTGAGGCATTTGAAGGTTTGAAAGCTGTGAGCAGCTGTAGGCAAGAATACTGTTTTCTTCCAAGAATAATGAGAGATGCATACTTACTTCATATATTACAACAGAGGGAAAATTGGGATATCCGAAGTTCTATAATTTTTACAAGTACAGTGCGTTCTTGCATGATATTATCTGGTATTCTTGATAAACTTGGAATCGTTACAGTGAGTCTACACTCGATGAAGAAACAAAAGGAGCGCAAAGATTCGTTTGCAAGATTTAAATCCGGTGAAGTAAGTATTCTGCTTGCTACCGATATCGCTTCCCGCGGTCTTGACATTCCAACCGTTGATATGGTGATAAATTATGAAGTACCCATCGCGTCAAAAGATTATATACATAGGATAGGCCGAACAGCAAGAGCTGGTCGAAGTGGACGTTCTATTACCTTAGTTACCCAACACGACGTAAAAATTGTACAAAAAATTGAAGATGCGATCGACTCAAAGATGAGATGCTTATCTCTTCCAGAAGAAGAAATAGTGAAAAACATGAATAGCGTGGGAAGTGCAAGGCGGAGTGTGAAAATCTCCTTACTTGAAAGAACTGGATTTGGTGAAAAAGTTAACAAAAATCATATGAAATAAAATTAGAGAATTGTCAAGAAGAACCAAAATTTGATTTAATTTTTTCCCCGGATGTAAGTGATTGTCTACCGAACATGAAACAAGAGCATCTTTAATTATGCCTCCCTCGACCTGAACTTCGCCCTCTGCCTGCTCCTCGTCCACCTCGTCCACCTCGTACACCGCTGAATCTCGCACCATTTCTTCCTCCTCCTCCTCCTCCTCCTCGTCTCGGCGCGGAAGTAACTCTTTTATGCCTGCGTAAACAAAACGATGTAAATTCAAATTAAGGTAGCTGAGAGTTTAGCTTACTTATCATTTTGTTGAAATCTTTGTAAGGGAATTAGTTTGTCTGGACTGATATGAAATTTTTGACCTTTTGAATTTGAGAGGAAGTGATCAGGTTATGAGTGAGAGAATTACCCTGAATATTAATTAAAGGAAAGAATATTTACCTAATTTGAAGGACTCTGCATTAATGCCATCGCAAAGTTTGATTGTGAATAACTGGATAAAGCGAAATCATTTCAAGTACATATACAAATTAGAAGACTTACTGAATTATCAATTGGGCCAAATATCTCTTCTACCTTTCCGACTTTACTTTTATTCTCCAGAAATATGGTCCCGTTAAAATATGGTATCTCAAAGGCACGTTTCAAATTGAATTTCGCACTGAAAAGTAATCCATGCATACCTTTGGATTCGTTAGCTTGCATATGATTTCTCCTTCACACGCATGCGAATAGGAACCGATTTCTGAAGCAACGACTTTTTAAAGCGATAAAAACAAGCATAAATGAAAGTTACCGACTAGCTCATCGGGGATGGCTTCTTCACGACCAGACGCACCACGACCAAACCCACGTCCTGAAGCGCCACGACCAGAAAACCCTCTACCGCGCGAAGTTGGTGTCGGCTGTCGCATAGTTCGTGAGGAATTAGGTCAAACTGTAAAAAAAAGGAGTGTCTTTTCTTTTTTAATTTACGTCTACCGTAGACTTCTATGTCATATATATGATCATGATGAGTAACTACCGTATGATCATAAATTCTTGTGTTTTGTTTTCCTGCGTTCTTTTTTTTATTTTTCAATTTTTTTGTCCTCATCAGCCTGTCAGCTGTCACAATGGGTGATTTTTTTTGTCTCACTGTCTGTCCTCGGGGAAAGTGGTATAGTTTGAAAGTTTCGCATTTTCCGACTTCGCTGAATAATTTGAACTGTGCTTTTGCATATTCGGACACGGGACTTTTGCCTGGTAACAACTGTGTTCTTTGTAGTATGAGGTTTGGTAACAAATATTTTCCACTTGAATTCTAGTATTATCAACGACACATCTGCTCGTTGAATGAAAATAGCTATTTGTGACAACTTTGGACAAAAGAATAATAAAAAATGGTTTGAGCGGAGCCGAAAGTCTAAAAATTCCTAATAACATGGTTAAGTCTGACAGGACAACTTTGAAGTGTTTTGAAGATAAACAAAGCGAATCAAAGCAACTATGGGCTGATAAGTATAAGCCAACTCGAATCTCAGAGCTGATCGGGAATGGTAGGTGCGTAGCCGATCTGCGGCGATGGCTTCTTGAGTGGCAAAATAAACAAGGAAATAAAGAGAAGAAAAACAAGTGTAAAGCCGTGCTGATTAGTGGTCCTCCAGGTATAGGCAAGACTTCTTCCGCTATTATAGTTTGCACGCAACTTGGTTTTAGTGTCATGGAAGTAAACGCAAGCGATTCAAGAAATAAAGCCTCAAAGGATGTTCAAACAGGTTTATCTGGTTCAACTTCAAACCAAGTCAAAGAATTGGTCACTAATCGGGGTCTCAATTTTTTGAAAACAACGATTCATAAAAATCAAGTATTAATAATGGATGAAGTCGATGGAATGAGTGCAGGCGATCGTGGTGGAATATCTGACCTCATTGATACGATAAAACGCTCGAAAATTCCAATAATTTGTATCTGTAACGATCGTTATTCACAAAAGTTAAAGGCTTTGCAAAATCACTGTTTTGAACTCAACTTTCAGCGACCTACAAAGCAACAAATACATGGACGCTTGTCCCTCATTATGAAAGAAGAAAATTTTCACATGCAATCTAATGAGTTGGATACTGTAATTGAGTCATGTAATGGAGATATTCGACTGATTCTCAATCAGCTTCAATTGAGAAAGCTAAGAACAGGTTCACTCTCAATTTCTGGTGGAAAGCAACTGAAAGATATTAATTTGGGAGTACTTTCAATTGTAGATGTACTTATGGGATATGGTGCTTCAAGCCAAACCATTGACCGTCGTATAGCATTATGTTTCAACGAGCCTGATTTAGTTCCATTGTATATACAGGAAAACTTTCCCCAAATGAGGCCAACACACTGTTGCTCGGATCTTCAAAGGCTCATATTTTTAGGTGCAGCTTCCTGTGCGTTATCTGATGGTGACTTGGTCTATTCGCTGGTTCGATCAAAACAACTTTGGGAGCTTGCATCTTGCAGTAATCTCTTAGCGTGCATTATTCCTTCTTCAATCGTATCTGGAGTTCGTGAGACTTTCAACTTATTTCCAGGTGAACGTAATTTTCACCGATTTCCTGCTTGGCTCGGTAAGAATTCTTCAAGTTCTAAAATGCGGCGTCTACTGAATGAAATGCATGGTCATATGATAAGTAAAGGAGCACTTAAATCCAGCTCTAATGTACTCAGACAACATTATATTCCTTTACTTCGATCATATACAACGATACCACTTCTTTCAAAACATGTTGGGGGCTTGAACAATCGTGGAATACAAGATGCAGTGCGCTTTATGAGAGTATATGGAATTACAAGAGTTGACTGGGATTCATTGAATGAACTCCGTAAATTTAGTGGAAAAGGTCCCGCTTTTGAAGACAGTATTCAAATATCAGCATCAACCAAATCTTCCTTCACGCGTGAATGTAATAAGATCTTGGATCAGGTTCCTACAAAGCATGAACTAAAATTGCAGGATGGTTATTCAAGTGATGGGAATCAAGAATAAGACAGAAAACAAAGTGTTGAAATATGTTTTAGGACCCGTTTCAATATCCAAGCCTGTAGACAAAATATATTAAATTTACGCTCTATTGCGCTAGTCGATTTTGAATAGATTGCTTGTGACTCATGATGTTATCCAGAGCTGTAAGAATTTGGTGTTGTACTTTTGTCTTCTCGCTTGAGCATGATAATTTGAGGTCCATATAAAGCAGCTTCAGAAATGCATAAGCAATAAGAACACTTTGGTTTCCCACGTTTTACCTGTAGTGATTTTACTTGTTTTTCCGAGATACTCAAGTCTTTTGAAAGAAGTTTTCGTAGTGAAACAATCTGAAAAAGAAGTTTCAAGTTTGCAACAAAAAGAGCAATGTAAAAAGCTGTGAAAAATTACCTCGTTCTCAGAATTTTTAGCAGTATTTGTGATGGAATCGACAACTTGCTCCACTCGTAATCTTTCGTTTTCGCATTGTTGTTCTTTGGAACGAATGTTATGTTGAATGGAGTATACTGTCTCTTTTCTGTACTCAAAAGTTAAGTAATGCTTGGTGAAATTTCAAAGGTGTACTTCTGAGAGATACTTTCTTTCAACATTTTATAATTTTCTTGAGTCGTAAGAGCTTCATTTTCAAGTCCTCTGTCAAAGATTAAGAAATATCTTGAAATCCAAGGCGATCTCTCACCTTATAGAATATGAAATATTTTTCAAAGTTTCGTGCAATAATAAAAGCATGTTACTCAACCCACTTTCAGCCTGTTAAAATATGATAAATGTACTATTTTCTGAAAAAATTGAACGTCCTACCCGAATTTTAGTACTCACTGAAAGGTCCTTGAGATTTCGTGTGAGCGGCCGTTGAAATTTAATATTAGCGGCAACGTTGCATCTGGGAACTTTCAACAATAAAATATTGTATCTACTGATCTGATCATCAATAGTTAAATCTATGTTTCTTTTGTCGTGCATCTCTTCAATTTCTACTGAGAGTTCAGATTCTTTCCCATGATATGCATTGATTAACTTTTGAACTTCAATCATCTGAGAATAAAAATCAGCAAACATATGAAAAATACTTTCTGAATACCTTTAATTCTTGATCTGTTCTTTCTACATGAACATTAATTCTTGTAAAATTTTCAGAGGCACGTGTTGATAACTTAATCTAAATAGTACATGTTAGAGTTATTTTTTACGTCTCAAATCTAAGAGTCCTTTCTACCTTCGTAGCTTTGCATGCTCGTTCGCTTCTAATTCGCAGGGTACCTATGTACGATAATTTTTCTGCGTTAGCCAAAATCTTGTTACTAAGAGTTGTTTTAGTAGACTCAAAAGATTTCTACAATGTAATACTCAAATCAAAGCCCAATCAAAGCTAGATAAATCCGGTATACCTTTGATGAATGCAACAACTTAGACTGAGGAACCAAGCTAGATATATGACTACGCAATTTTTGGTTATCCTAAAAGAACTCAGCTAAATCTTTTGGCAAATTATCCAATAAAAAGGTTACCTGTAAAATCTGCTCAACGTTCTTACGCGTTGAGGCAAATTTCATGGAATAATTTGATCCAATACGATTGCATATTTCTGATGTGAAACCGGAACTTTCATCGCCAGACAAAAAAGTCTGAATTGTTGAGCTTTTTATTATTAATGAAAAATAGAATGTAACTTTGCCTACCTCATATAGTTCAATGCTACTTATATTGAATTCACCGTCAAACTCCTACAATTTACAATTAATTCTGTACAATCAAATTTAAAAAAGTGTGCCTTATCTCTGCTCTGACACAGTGATACATAATCGCAAAGCTCTACCACCCAACTACTTATAACTGTTTGGAAAGGAGAAATACTTTTATCCACGAAAGGAAAAAAAGTATCCTTCGGAATTATGACAGGATAATTCAAGGATTTCAATATAAGCGGTAAATCTTCATCGGCTTTTTGACCAAACTTCAAATTTTGATCTAGTTGGTTCAGTAGAAAGTGAAACACGGCAATTGCACTTTTGAAGGAATAACTTCCGAAAGAATCTAACGAGTTGATTGTGCACCCTCTCTTTTTCAAAAAAGAACTAAATTTCCCCTTGCTGATGTCCAAATAATCCTCATCGTAGATAGGACGGGGATCAGAAATCCGCTTAGTAGCCCGCATGCGACTCCTTACTTTCTAGTGAAAAGCAGCACCTCTTGATAATTGATTTTTTTCGAAATCTTTTCTGACGACGAATATAAAGGAGCGTGAAGACTATGTTGTGTTATTGTTTTTAAATCTTTTCTGTGAGAATGGTGTGAATTTAGCTTTATGGAATTTTTGGTCGTTTTGTGCTTATAAAAAAAAGAGTCTCTTTGAAAACTCTAATCGGGCTTGAGTAACTGTATCATCCAATTCCACAAATCGTGCTGATCCTCAGTCTTGTTCTTTTCTGAACGTACAACCCTATAAAGATTAAACGATATCGAGGGACGGATCTATCGTGAGTGCGTAGACTTTGTTTGACCTTTACAAAGAAGAAAACAATACACCGTTTACGAAGTTACGACGACCGATTTTCCCTTTTTCCGCTCGGTGAGGTGAAAACAAAAATCCAAAAAATTTTGTAATTTTTTGAATTTTGAAAATATCGCCCCTATCACGCCCTTAGGAATTCCGTCGTCCATAATCTCTTAAACACATGGCATAATAGAAATAACAATAAAACACAAATCAACAAAAATCATAGTAAACAAGCAAAACAGTAAACAGTCAAGTCAGTCAAAACAGTTACAACACATTTCGTCTTTCAACTTAATTTGACTTCACAAGAAGAAAACATAAAAAGTTGCGCGCAGCTTTGCCAATACTTCTGCGCTTTAACAACACTATTTAAAAACTAAGACAATCTTAAACCGATATTATCATGTCAGGTAAAGGTGCTAAAGGACTTTCAGGAAAAGGACTTTCGGGGAAAGGGGCGAAAGGAACGATGTCCGATAAAAAGGGGGACAAGAAAAAACCAACTTCCCGGTCTGTAAAAGCTGGCCTACAATTTCCAGTTGGACGTATCCACCGTTTTCTCAAGGTAATTGCCAGTGTTGTAGTTCTAGTTCTATTACAGAGCTTTTTACGTTGCTAGCATCACGAACGATCTTGTCGAGTGATGATTTCAGAAACAAATCGCCTAAAAATTTCGACCGTTGACACAATTTTTAATTCCTGTTTTTACAGAATCGTGCTGCTTCTGGCGGCCGTGTAGGCGCAACTGCTGCAGTTTACTCAGCTGCCATTTTAGGTGCGCGCATATATGTGAATAAATTGTTTTATTTAAATGTTCCGTAGAGTATCTCACGGCAGAAGTTCTCGAACTTGCCGGGAATGCTTCTAAAGATTTGAAGGTACCGAGATAGCACCTCCTGACGTATTCCACTTATAATTTTTCGAAAGGTCAAACGTATCACCCCACGTCATTTGCAGCTTGCAATTCGTGGAGACGAGGAACTCGATACCCTTATCAAAGCTACAATCGCGGGTGGTGGTGTCATCCCACACATTCACAAGTCACTAATCAATAAATCTTCAAAGAAGAGTGATTAGATTCTCAAAGCATTACCTTTTTCTCAGTACGGAAGTTACATAACCATCACAAAGTGTTCCTTTTACTTTCTTTGCGTGAGCTGAGTTTATTTTATGTACTTAATAAATATACAAATACAAAAGTTTGCTAGTTCTATTCACCCTCTTCAACTAAGCTTGGTTATTAGTATATTGAATAGCAATAGCACGTTATCACCTCCTCTTCAGGCTCTTCCACTTTTTGCATAAACGAGTGAGAGTTCGTTAAAAAAGTCTTGTTTGATTCCCACCACTACAATTTATAGAATGGCTATACATATTTTATCTCTGCAAACTTCTTCAAATCACTTATTTCCTCCATTTTCTTCGAAACTTTAGCTTGGACTGCACGGAGGTATATACTTCGTTAAAATATCTGTCCTCAACAAGACTTCGTAAAAGCTGAAGTACTTCAAGTGCAAGTTCTCTATGTTCGATTGAAATTCCGTTAACTTTAGGATCGATGCATATATAGCACGGGAATATGAGCTCATAAAGGATGCTGGGATGAGAAAACAACATTTCAACATCAATTCCAGCGATAATTCCAGCGAGACAACGTATGCTCACTTCACGAATGCAGTTACTTGCCACAATACAGTATCTGCCAACTCTTTGTACAAATGTGATTCCTTTGTTTGCTCTCATTTCTGTACTCTTCTCGGTCAAGCTAGCATTCTTAGAAAGAAATAGCAATGTAATCGACGCGATATTCTTTGCATTCTGTCTTAAAACTTCCAGCTCTATTGATATGTCACTGCTCTTGAAGTTATTCTCGAATAGTAGCATCGAATTATTTACAGCAAGTTCTAAGTAAACATCATCATGCTGAAAAGAAAGATCTTCCGAATTCAATGAATAATCATCTCCACGCATTTTTAAGTATTGACCCAATATTCGCGTCGATGATGACTGAAGCCATTCATGCTCATGTTTTAAAAGTTGAACTATTAAGAAAATTGTCTTTTCTATTTTTATCTCTCGGTATTTAAAAAACTGAGGTGTTACTACCCATAATCTTTCGATAAATAATAAAAGATTGTATTGGAGCAACCATTTCTCATCTTTATTGAAATTTTGAATTTCTAATACAGAAAGAATTTGCGGCCAAATGCTTCTGATCGTACTTATTACCTTCTCTGGACAAATTTCTAATGCTACATTCATTACCTGGACTGAAAGTCGCTTCAACGTCATACTTTGCTCTTCTGTGAACCATTTCTGTAACCAAGTTAAAAAGATGTTAGCCTTTTCTTCACTAATACACGACAGAAGAGCAGCAATAGTTTCCCCTGCACCCCGTCGACATATACTGGAGGCATCAGTACCCAGTTGAACAATTAGAGGAACAAACATAACTTCTGCTGTATCTCTCAAGACACTTTTTGGAAATTTCAAAATCACGGCGTGCAGTGTATTGAGTACGGATGCTCTCCCGACAGGACACTCATACTTCAGATTTGCAATAAGCTGTTCTAAATAGTCCTGTAACCTTCTAGCTCCAAGTGGATAATCAAGTAAAAACTGGAGAAAAGTTTGAGCACACATTTTCCTTGAATGCTCGGAGGTTCCAGTTGCGACTAAACAGCAGATCCCATCCATTCCTGTATATATTTCTGACAGAAGTGGTCGACGTGACAAAATAGCACGCAATACAGAATGGCATACTGAAGTACTACTCTCGACTTCTATGTTATCAAAAGCGTAACCAAGAACCACACGGTACTGAGCATTTGACGGAGATACATTGGCATATCTTGACATTAGATTTGAGAGAAGTCGAAGGCAATCTTGAGCAAGTTGTGGATCACTACCTGATGCATTCAATAGAGCAAGGATCCGCCTAATTAATGAATCTGGATTGTGCTCAAACTTACTCAATCTCATATTCGTCAAGTCAGAAAGAATTTGTAAACATAGAAGAGGAATTTCATGATTCGCACAGTTCATCAAACGAAATAGTACAGGAACTATATCCTCTAATATATTAAAGTACTCCTTCCTTTCACCATCCGGAATGTTTTTTGTTGAGAAGTGCTTCAGTACACCTTTGATCAACCTCAAAGCAAACAAAACAATAACAGGATTATTATTTATAACAGTAGTATTGATTTCTTGCGTTGTAGATATATTTTCATCCGCAACAATATTATCAAAGGAAAGAAATTCAGCAGAAGAATCAATTGACAAAATGGATCTGGCCACTACAAGAATTTCTTTCCCTTCAAGATTTTTTCTGACTAAAATACCTTTATGAATAGAAAACAGAATCTGTTCAATCTTACGATTACTTTGAATATTTCCAAAGTCATGGAGACGTCTGGTGACCAATGAGAGCAATATTGGCATTGAAGCAGGGAAAGACGCTCTTACAGAAAGCAGCTCAATGGATTCAAGCGACCGTGAGTGACGAGCTTCTGGAATCTTTGCAGTAATTTTTGCGATCTCTCGTGCTTCAGAAACTTCACCAAAAATATCTGCATCTAGTATTGGTAACACTTCTGGGAGAAAAGCATCGACTTCTACATTTTGTGCCTCTAAAGTAGTTACTTTTAGAATATCATAAGTTATTGACCCGAGGACATGTAGTTGGAAACCATTTAGAAGTTGAGCACGCAGGATTCTGATAACGTACGGCACATAAGGAGCTCCAAAAACTCTAGCGACATTTGATAACGACACTCTTGCCGCATCCCTTATGCCTTGGGATCGATCAACTAAACTTACGCACAACAGCAATATAAGTCTTTGAAGGTGTATCTTCAATTCATGCTCTGGAAGAAAGCTGAGGATATGTGCACATGAAAGAACCAGCGCAGGAGATACTTCTTTTTTAATCGATCCGATCTCATTCTCACGATCCGGCAAAAACTTTATTAATTTTGGATAAAATTCTTTAAAAAGATCTCGAAATTTTTCTTGATCTTCGAGGTTCGAAAAGCGATCCAAATTTTCAAGAACAGAAGCAAATGCACGTAAATATGCACTATTTTGAAGGTAGCCACTGTAAAATTTACGAAATAGTTTGCGCAGAATATCTTTAAACGCAGGCCATGGTAGTTTCGATGAAATCTGACGAACTACAGATACAGCTGTTGCTGCAACATTTGATACAGGATCTGCCAGACACATTAAGACAATAGGTATATAATAGTCCAAAACAGTTGATAAACGGCACTCTGACGATGTAGAAGCACTCTCTAGCTGAGTTAGAGCACGAGTGCGTCGATGCGACTGTAGATGTGTAATATTTATGAAAAAGTCCGTCTCAGAATCACTTTTGGACAATACGCTCAAACCGGGAGCGCAATGAGGCTGTGTCTTTGCAAGATGACCAACGAGATGAATAGCAACTGATCTTTTACTTTTCTCGGAGCTATTCATTGACCTCTTGATTCCTGGTAATACTATTTCAGAATATACTAAGGTAAATGTATCTTTACACGAAGGGATCGAAAGAGCATCGATGAAATTTTGAACTGTTGACTGCGCAGCATGACAAATAGCGAAGTCAGACGAATCTAAGTCATGCAAAGCTTGAAAAAGAATTGCTTTCATATTTTGTTGAGAATTTGCACAAAACCAGTTCGTCGTCAATTTTTCATAAGCTTTAAGCCTCATTTCAAAATTAACCTCCTCTAAACTATTTTCCACAGTCGAATTCAGTTTCCGAAGAATCTTTGTCGACACCCAAAGAGAATCAAAATTCTTTGCTATTGCAGAAAGCGCATCAATTATTTCCGATCGCACACTGATACTTCGTACTTTGCTTAGAAATGGAATTATCAATGCCCAGAATTTATCGATATCTTTGGGATTTACAATTGCTGAAGAGTCCAAAAAAGCTGTAGAAAATCCCAAGAGTAATTTTGATAGCATACCTTCGTCTAGTCTCGGAAATGTAGCGAGTCTATCTAAAGATACAATAGTTGCATGAACTGCATTTTTACCTCCCAAGGTAAGACTCAAACGACTTACCAATGTGAAGGTATGTTCTAACTTCAAATTGAATCGGCTTTGCACCCATTTACCCGCACGATTTGGATTTTGAATAGGATGTAAAACAAGTATTTGAAGCGATTCAAACAGTTCTTTTGAATGTTTCATCAGGATCTGTTTAGCCATCTTTTTGTTTCCGACATTGTCAATTTCTGTATGACACGTAAGACTCTCAGCAATATCTAAACATAAGACACGACTTTGTTCAGAAGCGACTTCAGATTTTAAAGTCTCCCAAACAAACTTGAGGCTTGATGTGGATTCCTCAACACTCAGAAAGGTTAACAAGAGATGATGACTAGAAGCTAAAGATCTCACGAGCTGTAAAATAACCGGTGGTATTGATGCACTACACTCATTTGAAAGACGAAGCAGTAGCGGTTTCATGATGTAAACCAAATCATTGAAGTATACACGAAATTCAAATTGAGGATGCCTAATAAGTAAATCTGCCAGCACTCGTAAAGAATAGGTGCGAACATTTCTTGCATGTTTCCTTTCATCTCTATGTAATGTAGCATCTAAGATGCAATTTTTATTTTGATCCACTCTATCTGTATTATATGAAGTACAAGGTGATGCTGTTTTATTGACTTTTATAAACCTCTCATGTTCACAAATACCCGCCACAGTACAGATAAGCCTCATAGATATTGGCACAATAACTTGTATATATTCGAGTACATGCTCACCCAAGTAATACAACAAATCCTCCAAATTTCTAAAAAATATATTAATGGATTTCATTGACAACATTGAGAAGTCAAGGCACGTTTCAAGACAACTTTCTTCCCTGAAATCATTTTCAATTGCCAGATGAATCATATCATCTAAAACTAACTGATTATGAATTACAATTGAGAAAAACGTACGCATCAATGGAAGAACCTCTCTGGAATCTAGTTCTGCCATCCATGAGTATGAAGCCTTACGGATGGAAATATTTCTACTTGAACCTTTGCGCAAGCGTGGAAGCAAAATTTGAATAACAAGAGGCACAATCTTCGATCGATGTTGTTTTTCTATCACAGTAATACCAAGCTTTTGCTCTGACACATGTCCTGCAAAACATAAGCTTGTGAGAGCTTGCTTAGTCGTTTTCGGAGTAGCAATTGCTTGTAGATGAACAATAATATCGCGTGTAAGATGTGGGAAATCCCAATGTCCTAAACAACGGATTGCCAAACATGCTAACTGTGGATCATTTGATTGAAGCATCTCCAGCAGCTTACAATAAATCTCACTACACTCTTGAAATCCAAGAAAGCTATAACCTCCTCTAAGTGAATTATCAAAAGAATGAAGCCATTTTTGCATACCAGTCTTCCAAGCAAAACAATTAGTATTGATTTCCCACTTTGTGTATTTTAAGAACTCGGCTGAAATTCGATGATAAAAAACACTATCCGAGAACGAAAATTTGGAAAGAGTATCTAAGAGTAAATTAAGCCGAATCCACGGATTTAATCCATACTCTACCTGATTAATTTGAAGTGCTATAAATTCTTGCACTTCGATTTCATCTATTTGAACATCTAAGTTCGGAATTTTCGATTCGTTTTTATTTACTAGCTCCAAATTGCACTCCAGCTGTGTTTCTTCGAGATGAAAAATAAAGACTTCGCGAGCCTCTGCGTACATATTAAGAAGCATTCCCAGGGTCGATATTATGGATGGCCACAATGTAGAAAGCTTAATATTTAAAGCACCAATACATACACTCATTATTAGTTTTATAGATTGATGTGGAATAGTAGTGGAACTCAGAGATCGAGAGACAGCCTGAAGCATAACTTCATATTGCCTCAAGTTGGAGAGGAGCTTGGTACTTTTTCCTGGGTCTTGTGCATTCAAAATGCAAAATTTTGAAAGTATATCCTTCACTACCATCCATGATTTTTCTTTCTCATCCACCATTAAAACACTCAAATATTTGAGGTTAGCATATCGCACGTGGCGATTAGATGAAGTAAGTCCTCCAAAATTTTCTGGAATTGCTGCTTTCAAAAAGATCATACTAGTATTCAGCATATGCTTGGATTCAAGAAGCTCTGTAGCACATAGTAACGGTCCTGAATAAAGCCGTGAAATTTTAATTACCCTGAAAAACAAACGAGGATAGATGGTTTCAGCATACTGAGAAGTAACATTTGAAAGTTTATTTAGAGTCACAAGAGCTTGAAGTCCCGCTACTAGAATTGCAAAAGTAGGTTTGATTGCTTCATCTTCAGTAATCTTCTTTTCTTCTTGTAAAGTTTCTAACTTTGTGAGAGCGTAATCTAGTATGCTTTCAACAATGGAGTGGCATGCTTCAAACTCCACACAAAACGGTGCAACTCGTACAGCGCCCCATAGAACACTCAGAGGATAAACACAAGATTGGTGCGTTTGTAATATGTTGATAATTTTCACATGATTAATTTCATTTTCGACCAAAAAATCTCTGTCGACACAATTGCACTCCAATAATATTCGGCACGATTCAGAAGTAATTGCAATACCAACGTCTGATACTTCTTCTAAAAATTTGACCAAACAAACGGAGGTAAAAATTTTAAGCATATTCATTGCTGCAGGATTTTGGAGTCTTGCTCTCTGATTTAGACCTTTTAGATACTTTACAATTGAGTGGGAAGAGGCGATCGAAATCAACCTCACCCATTGAATCGCCCTTTCTGCCATTTTAAATGGTCCAGCACTTGATCCATACACAATATTGTGTGCATCACATATATTGAAAATGAGTTCGAATAGAGTTTGCTGTATCGAGTCATCTTGATTCATAACCTTTGAGATACAATAGAATTCGAGAGTAAGTTCAAAAACTTCAAAGATAGGCATAAAGTTTTCGACAGCAGATCCATTGTTGTGTTTCACCATCATCGAAACCAATTTCATGTGATAATTTATTTTATTTGCGTTACTTTTTTCACTCTGAAGGTTCGTTCGAATAGCAGAAAGTAAGGTGTCCCATAATATTCCAAGTCTTCCCCTCCGTCCAAAGCTGCAAACTTTTCGCAACATTTCATTTGCTACTTCGAATAAATGGGATTCAGCGAAGAGTTCTGTATCAGGATCAAATATCACAGTAAAAATTTTGGTGGAGGTGGAATGTAGACCATGAGCTGCGCCACGAACTGTCTCAGCAAGAAGTGCACCGGCGCTTTCGCATTTCACGCTACTCGCAGTGTTGAAATTAGATATTTCTAATTTATCTTTCCAGTATCACCTTCAATTTCTCGTAGAATCTTTAAAATTCCAATCGAAATTTGGACTTGTGTGGCTCTCCTCAAGATCAAAGCAAGCCCTTGAACGGTGAAAGAACGGATATTTGCTGATTTGTGCATCCTTAAATTCTTCGTAATTCGCAATGTTCCTGAAATATCACGAGATAAATCCTCATGAAGTAACTTGCACAGGCGTGCAAAGCAAGTAAATAGTTGTTTAAGAATCTCAGGTTCATGCTCGACGCCTTCCTTTATTAAACTCTCAAATTTAATCATAGCTTCAGGAAAATATTTCAAAAATTCTCTACCAACATCCCGTGATATTGCTTCTAATAAGTCAAAAAGAGCCTCAAATGAGTTCTTGGATTGAATACAAAAACGCCTTAACAAGGATTGGACGAGAACATCTTGATGGAGCAATATTTGTGGAAGTGTCTCTGAAATTTCCCGAACTTCTGAAACATAGTCGATAAAATCTTTCCGAAAATTCAGCTCAGACCATTTCAGTAAAGCATCCTTGAAGAAGGAACAAGTCTTACACTTAGATTTCTTGACTTGATTCAACCTGTTAAGAGTGACTCTCACTTCCGAGATTTGTTCTGAAAAGTTTTGGGTCATGGTTATTTCTTTGAAGATGAAAAGATTTTCAAGAACTTTGGACCAATATGGAACGACAGTAGGCTTCGAAGAAGAATTCTGAACAGATTGGTATATTGTAACTGTTCTTTAGATTTATCTTTACAATGTGCGTGTAACTGGCCGAAGGCATGCGTACAGACTCTCATGGCCTAAGATTCGTGAGTTTTTTTGGAGCCGCAATTCTGTCTTTCTGTGTGCCTGCTTCGGATTTTCGGTTCAGGGGGATTTGTTGTCTTTAGGGTGTCAATTTTTTTATAATTTCTTTCCCAGGAAACCTTCCAAATTCCATAACTGGACAGTCCGAGAAAGTTGAAGACTGGTTAACGTGAACTTAAACGAACGCTTTGCTATCAACAATTTTGTCTGTGATTGATAATAAATTTCGTAGTATCCGAGATTCCACACTGATAGATTTTTAGATACGAGCTATTCATTCAGAAAAATATCTCCAATTTTCAATTTCCCCGCCTTGATTTCAAAAGAAGATGAACATTTTTCGTTTTGGTATGTTTCTGCTACTTTACCTTTTCAGGCAACAAACTTTGCTGAGCCTTTAAACTAACACTCTTTCTCACTACTTTCAGCCGGAGATATGACGCACTTACTAAGTATAATAGTGAGTATTTTTATGACCATACTTTGAGAAGAGTTTTCTAATGAACGCTGCACAGGTCCTCCTTCTTAAAATCCATGCAACAAAGAATTGTTCTGGAGTTTCTCTCAAAACACAAGAACTCTATGCGATCGTGTTTGTTACTAGATATCTCGATCTATTGTTTTCTTTCATTAGTTTGTATAACACGATAATGAAGTTGATTTTTATAGGTTCTAGCGCGTGCATCATTTGGTATATCCGTTTTCACAGGGTTGTCAGCCAAACTTATGATAGGGAGCAAGATACGTTCCGAGTAATATTTCTGATACTGCCTTGCCTCCTACTTGGAATATTCATAAATCATGAGTTCACAATAACCGAAATTTTATGGACTTTCTCCATCTACCTTGAAGCTGTCGCTATTCTACCGCAACTTGTTTTATTGCAACGTACAAAAAATGTTGATACGCTTACGGGAAATTATGTATTCTTACTCGGAGGGTATAGGGCGCTTTACCTATTAAACTGGATTTATCGCTTTCTCACAGAGCCGGGTTATCGGCAATGGATTGTTTGGATCAGTGGGACTATACAAACCGCAATATATTGCGATTTCTTTTACTACTATTTCCAGTCTTGGAGGCGAAATGAAAAATTGTCTTTACCCAGTTAGTTCTAAATTCAATCTTCCGCTGGAAAGTTGTTGAATCACGAAGATTGATACTTTATCAAGCGGTTATTATTAATATTAATTATTAATATAAAACTAAATTTATTTTATACTTCATAATTTGGGAAGCTACAATATCTTTAATTACATCGCGCAATAATATCCACACTCCTAGAACCATTGCTTTCAACTGCTTCACTGACTTTACCTTCAACAAATAAGTTTATCTGACATGTGTTAACAAATTACAAAACTTTCATGTAGATGAAAAATTGCTCTCACCGTTTCTGTAAACTTGTTCAAGTTCCTTACTGCGAAGAAAAATCGTGACCATTGAGGACAGTCAAAATTAGCGAGAGATACGTGGAGTAATCCACCCTGGATATTTAATTTTTGATACGGATAATTCAACAGTTAATTAGATATTACCCTCATGCTTTTCTGCCATGAAATCAAACCTTCTTCACTTTTATATTGCTCACTTTCACTTTGTGAAACTAGAAAGTACGTAAAAAATTTTCAAAATATTAATTCTTGAATCAGACCAGACATCATCAAATCAGACTTGCCAGAAACAGTTGTACTTGCTTCCTTCATGGCATTCAAATAAGTATCAGAGTGCATTTCCTTTTCTGCAAACCTTATACCTTAAATTTTGTAAGAAGTGCTTCCAGTGTGGGAATAACTTTAATCAAAACAGAAGACCCTGTGAGGCAAAATTTGGCAAATTCCAAGGGAGAAACTAAAGAATACCTGGAGGAATATCTACGAAGAAAAGATATACATTCTTTTTTCTATCAGCAGGTAAAAGCTGAAATGAACCAAAATCACTCTGCATTAATTGATTGTAGCAGAAATTCAAAATCGACTTAATTCCCTTACTATTTCTTTCTTATGATTTAACTTTTTCCATTTTCCTTGGTAAAGATTATGTAGAAGTAGAGCACATTTACTGGAAACAAAAACATCACATGGCCAATCTGCTCCACACCGTTCTGACCAAAGCATTTTGTATTCCCACGAAGATGGAACACTGAATCCATTTGCAACCCTCTGCGTTCCAAAATAATTTTGAGAGCGACATGGACCCTTAACAACTTTTTGATTAGAGTTGTTTGAATATCATGTGAAAAATAACCTTATACTCTTCTGGAGGTTGACACCATCCACCAGATGTAGCTAGCCACTTTGTCGGACAAGCTTGCTCGTAGTTCTGTAGAGGTGAAAAATTAATCATTGTTCTCAAAATGTTCAAAAAATCCGAAGTGGAGAATTTCAGTGCTGCTTCGTTTACCTTTTGAATGCACTCATCAACAGTGAGAGTAATTCCGATATTCACTTTCTATATAACTTCAAATTATAAAACTCGATCTCATAAGAAAAGCTGGTACATTTCTCCGTGAAACAATGCTTTCGTCAAGTTGTATTTGCCAGTATAGCATTACTCCGTAGCAACTGAATTGAGAAAATCCAGGGTCTCTCCCACTGAGCTGGAATGGAGTTATTGCAAAATAATTATGCCAAGTTCAAGAAACCTTAAAATCATTATTTCTTTGTGTGGGAATTTCTCCTGACTTTACAAATATCTAATTTAAGAAGGATATAAGATGATAGTTCAAATTAAAAATGAGTATACCGTAATATTACTTTCACTTCTATGTTCAATGCTATTCGTATGAATAGTCAATCTCGTTCCTTTACCGATATAGGCCGACATTACTCTGTAAATATGCAAAAAAAAATATCCTCTACAAAATCGAATTCACAGCAAATACAGTACCTATAATTTCCCGAATTAACTTCGACTGCTAAACATGTTCCACGTTGAGAAGCACAATCAAAGTCCTAGGATGTGATTAATCATAGCTAAAGAATAGATATAGATACCTTTTTACCTTCCAATTCTCAGAACTTTGATCCCATAAATTGAGTTGAATTGCGACACAGCGTGTTAAAGTCCAGAGAAAAATAAATACTAGCTCCTTTCCAGTTGTCATTGTCTTGACCTTACTTCAATTTGAAGAAAAACACTTTACTTCTAACGGCGTCACTCGTTTGTATCATCACAGAACAGCATAATCATCACTCTGTATTTAACATGACGTCTCTGCAAAATAGTATTAGTAGGGAGCGACTCAAGTGTCCAGAAAACTTCAATATTGGATTATCCAACTAAAAACTCAGGTAAAAATGAAAATGTTTACCTTTTCTCCGGTTAAATTGAACTTGACGTAATATATGTTAAATAACAGTACAGTAAAGGTGAATCTGTCGAGATAAGAGCTGACAAACGAAGAAGAAACACTAATAGAACAACAGTAAGAGTGCTTATTTCTTTAGTTCTCAAAGAGCTTTTAAGATGGATTGTAACTTTCTCTTTTGAAACGTCGACTATCGTATGCATAACTGTTTTAACAGTTTTATTTTTCTTCGTTTTCTTTCGATGCTGTCGTTCATTGTTTTTTCAAAACATTTATGTTTATATATATAAATTTGAAGTGAATAGGTTATAGAGCTGGGATGCCCGAGTGGTCTAAGGGGCCAGACTCAAGTAAAATTTGCTTCTTGACAAAAATTCAAGATTTCTGGTAGACAACGTCTGCGTGGGTTCGAACCCCACTTTCAGCATTTTTTTTTCGCTCCATTACCAGATTATGTGTTCCCGAAAATTGAGAGAAACAGGAAAATCTTGGAATGAGTGGTGGCGCGAAGTAATAAATAATGGTTTTTCTATTCCACGTAACTGCAAAGAATAATACCTTACTCATCTGCCTTGTCCTTGGTGTCGTCAGGCTAGTCAGTTTTCACATTCAACTATCTCACTCGAATTCCAAGGGAGATAGTAGTCATGGAATACCTGGTGCTCCCACTGAACTTTCTTGTAAGACAGAGAAGACGGAAAAACCTGGAATTGATGAACTCCCCATATTAATGCCATTTGATAGAAGTAGGATGGGAAAACGTGGTTATCTAAGGAAAGAGAACTTATTCATTCACAAGGCTAACTTTCTACGGTATCATTCCTCAACCGTCTTCAAATCAAGAAACTTTGCAGCGAATGCAACAGAAATTTGGTCGAAATACGCTTGGGATCGCTGTGCCTTGGTTGGTAACAGTGGGAGTCTACTTTCTGCTGATTTTGGAAAAGAAATAAATGAGCACGATATCGTAATCCGCTTCAACCAGGCTCCAACCAAAGGTTTCGAGAAATTTGTTGGAAATAGAACTACTTTTCGAGTTCTGAATGCACTTTGGACAAATATTTACGCAAAAAATGTGAAGTTGAACAAGGACGGTAGCTTGGATTCAAGAGTAAATATCCGCCTCGGGGAAATTAGAAGCATCCCCCTAGAAATGGATGCTACCTTGATAATATCACGCACTTCGGTAGAAAATTTTAATTTTGTCTATTCAGCCCTGCAGAAAAAGCGTATGGACGTTCGACTTCTGTTACTTGCTCCAAGAGTCGTGACTGCTGCGAAGTGGCTGTTAAATGAGTATCGCAGGCTCCTTTGCACCCATGGATACGGGCCTTATACGGGTGGTCACACACCATCCAGTGGATTTGTAGCAATATTTGTTCTACTCCAGTTATGCAAGGACATAGATCTCTACGGATTTGGAGACTCTGGGTTATCTGCAAGATATCATTATTATACAGGCGGGGGTCATCGGAATAGTGGAAATATAGTCCATAGTTGGGTTTTAGAGATGGAAATGATAGAAGCACTCCATAGAAACGATCTTTTGAAAATACATTAATTTGTACCTTAGGTAGGAAAAATATATAGTAAATATTTCAAATAATAGTTGTCTTTCGCTAAATGCCCTGAGGTGAGAGAGGGATCAAACATTAAAATTCCTCTCCAACAGGTGTGAGATCAATGTCAAATTCGGATTTTCCCTGAATTGTGTAATCAATTTATTTGAATGTGAAACTTGTATATTAATTGAGAATTTACCTTAGAGACCTTAGCAATCTCAACGATCTCCTCCAACAAGCTTCTGAAATTTCTCAGAGGCCACTGAGTTGGACCATCAACTGGAGAAGATTCAGGATTATCATGAACTTCCATAAAAATTCCATCGACTCCGACTGCAGCGCAAGTGCGTGCAATCGTAGGTATCATATTGCGCAGCCCTCCACTTGCTACACCACCCTCCCCAATTGCCCGTCCTGCTGGCTGTTGAAGCGAGTGTGTAATATCAGCCAACTATAAAAAAAAGTTAAAGGAAACAAAATTGTAAGGCTTGCGTGCACGCACCACTGGACAATTTGCATCTCTCATCCACACAAGATTTCTTGGATCAACGATTAAATCACTGTAACCAAACATGGTCCCACGTTCACACACGCAAACATTTGGATTTCCAGTGCCTCGAATTTTATCTGCTGAGTTCCTCATTACCTAAATCAAAGATGTGAATCGGAGAACGATATATAAAGAAAAACGCACTGAAGCTGCGCAGAATTGACCCTTCTTTATGCTGATGACATTTCCTGTCTTACCGGCAGCCACAAGTAAATCGGTTTGGCGGCATAAAAATGCAGGTATTTGTATTATATCTGCTACTCGTCTTCAAACGTAGATTAGGGATGAAATGTTGAATAAAATTTGGAAAGTACCCGACAGGTTCTGCTTGAAAACACTCATGAATATCAGTGATTATTGGAACATCAAAAGCTGTTTTAACAGCTTGGAGAACCTAAATTTTGGGGAACTCTCCAATAATGAACTCTTTAAATCCAGAATGAAGTACCTTTAAACCCTCATCGATTCCCGGTCCACGAAAGGATTTCGCGCTCGTTCGATTTGCTTTATCGAAACTTGACTTAAAAACTAGCTTGATTCCAACGCTATACCATTTTTTGTAATTATTTTGAGCATGGATTTTTCAGTTCCCTTACCTGTCAGTAACTTGCTTAATTTGACGACACATCTTAAAAATATGCTCCTCAGACTGAATCACGTTCGGACCCGCCATCAGGAAAAAGGGATCAGAACCCTAAGAAGGATAGAACTCATAACGGCAGAACAGTGGATTATAATATTTTACCTTGAGTTCTCGATAGAACGCGCTTTCTTTTTCACTCATTATTAAAGTTAAGAATGTTTTAGTGAGGTCTTCCAAAACTTTTTATGTCAAAAATCAGGAAGGTTCCCTCTCACTTTTAGGGTTTTTCGAAAGAGCTTAAGGCGAGAAGAGCGAAAAGGGAGTTGGGGGCGGTTGTCCTTTCACAGAAATTCCTCGTATGAACAGCGGGGTATTGTATTACATCTGAAACTTGTGCATTAATAGTATCATATTGCACAATCGATATTAATACGTAGTTTACTTTCAAGTAATTACCTAATCTATCCTCGCGTTCTTGAGAGTGTACACC
>Ga0213869_10000362_pt1 | contig 37346 bp, 55 predicted proteins | sample PICome_10_FD_160083 | JGI IMG/M metagenome (GOLD analysis project Ga0213869, IMG submission 160083) | Coastal seawater microbial communities near Pivers Island, North Carolina, United States - PICO132 | ecosystem: Environmental > Aquatic > Marine > Coastal | place: USA: North Carolina...
TTTTGCGCAATCTATCATGTCTTGATCTACCTCTATTTCAAAATCCTCAACTAATTCTTTTTTACCTAACCAATAATCTTCTAAACTAACATCTACCAAAAAACCCTTTAGCAGTTGTTCTGTCATGGAGTGTATTAATGTTCCTACCGCCGCAGGTACGCCAACTTGGTAGTTAACTTTAGCAGCTAACTTAGGCATGCCTGGACAATTAGTCCATTTATCAGCTGAAGATGGGCTAAGTAAAGCGTGCTTCATTAGATACCTTTGCTTTCTCTTCTTCTTTTAGGATCTCCTCTATATCATAAACAACTTTACCAGCTAGTTTTAGATAGTTAGGTCCCATTTTTTTGTTTCTCCAGTTCTCTATGGTTCTTGGAGATCGCATCCAGCGTTCAGCTAATTGCTTGGTATCAATAAACTTTTTTTCACTATTACTCATTTTTTATTCCTTTTTGTGTTCAGTTGCATTATGATATACTCTCTTCTACGAAGAAACAAGTATAAAATATAAAAAAGGAAATATTATGAGTATAGACAACATAACACCAGAAGAATGGGACCAATCTATAGATAGACTTGCAACCAATAACCAGGTAGGTGGTGAACATTATAACAAATTAAGAATACAGCCTATTGATTATATTTATGCAAACAATTTATCTTATAACTTGGGAAGTTGCTTAAAGTATATAACTAGAAGCAAGGGTGACAGTCAAGATAAAATAAAAGATCTATTAAAAGCAAAACACTTTATAGATCTTGAGTTAGAAATGGTGCATGGAGTAGACAATGATGGTAACAACATTGGGGCTTACTCCGTGGAGGTAACAATAAATAAGTGAGAAGATTATGAATTTTGATCAATTTAATGATCCAATATACGAAGAAAGAAACGGAAGAAAACCAATATATGTAAACAAACATCTTGCTAGAAAGTTTAAAGATTTTTGTAAGAATGAACAGAAACAACCGCATGAAGTGGCTGAGTATCTAATATCTTTAGGTATAAACTCTGTAACACATTACAAAGATCCTATGGTGTCTGTTGACATTGAAGCTCTTTAAATAGATCTTCTGTATTTTGCAACGAATCTGTTGCTTGGATATCTTTGTCTTCAATGGTTATCTGTTTTTTACCACAAGGGAAAGAAAATATTACCTTCTGACAGTTTAACGCAACCAAAGCATAAACATCTATATCACCTTTATTATAAAACCTATTTTTGGAATGAGAACCACAACGCAAATCAAACCGCCAGTTTTTTCTAGCTTTCTCTATTTGTTTTTGTGTTTTGACCTGGCACTTGTAAAGAGTCTGGCCAACCTCAAAGATGATGTCGGCTTTAGATCCGTGTGGCATCACGGTAACGGTGTCAGAAAAAGCAGAAAGCACCGAGGCTACTAAATATTCTCCAGATCGGCCAACTCTTTCTGATTGGCGGGACATTTGGCTAATTCAGTAAGCTGTTTAAATACTCCAACCTTTGTAAATCTTCTGGAGACATTTGCTCTTCCTGTTCTCTACCTATTGCAGAACCAAGTCTTGATGCCCTGGCTGTTGGCAACACGGCTTGAGGAGGAATTGCACCAAATGCTCTTCTTGTTTGCCCTGCTTTTAGCGCAGCCTCACCCATAAGCCTGGGTGATTGAAAAGGTAAGGTTGCTGCCAATCCTGGTTCGAAAAATGATGCTATGGCTGTTCCAGAGCCAACTGCACCCTGTAAACCTCTTGGTCGGAACTCACTTAAAGCTTGTCCAGCGAGATCTGGTAAAAGATCTGGATCTAATTTATTTAACATATCCAATCTATTGCCATAAGATGTGTTGACATTATTTCTCATCGTTGACTGTAATTTTCTTAAAGTAGTTCCAGCTGCACCTTTTTTATTTAATGACAATTCTTTTGCTAGTTGTATTTCTAAGTTTAACGCCTCTTCATAAGGCCTCATAACATCTGCATATCCTGGTACTTGATCTAAAATTTCATTTTTTACTTTAGATCTTATGTCTGCAACAATTCTTTGCTCACCCTTTGCTTTTGCTTGTAATGGATATAAATCGTCTATTTTTCTTTTTAATATATCTAAACCTTCTGCGGTATGGGTTTTTGGATTTGATGCAAACTCATCAACAACATTTTTTACATCTTGTAATTTTTTGATTGTAGGAGTGTCGTATTTTGGTATGCCTTCATAAAAAGAATCAGCGAAAAGCTCGCTCATTTGTTTTTGTATTGGTGCAAAGTCTATGGGTTGTTCCGCAAGCTTCAATCCTTTTATACCACTTGTATATTCAGCAGCTCTTTGAGATCCCATGTCTTTTAAAGCAACAAATGCTCTATCAACAACATCCAATTGCCCTGTATCTTCTCGCATGTTTCTTATAAATCTTTCTTGAGCAGATCCGCCTGTTGCACCAGCTTTAAAAGCTTGGCCTATCGCTTCTGATCCCACGCCAGTTGTTAATCCTAAAGTTTCTTTTGCTGCGGTGCTTACAGGGCCAGCAACCTTTTGTGCGCCTTTTAATGATAATCTTACTGGATCTATGGCTTGTCCAACCTTACCAACCTTTTCTGCTGTAGCAGCTAATTTTGGTGCTTTTGCTGCAATAGTAGCTCCACCTGTTAATACAACTGATGCGTCAGCTAAAAAACCAGCAGGATCTTTAGCAAAAGTTTGTTTTATATTTTCTAAACCACCATATCTATTTGCAAAGTATTGACCTACAGCCCTGGCTGTTTTTTCATCTTTTTGCTCTCCAGGTATGGCTAATTCAACTATTCCTTTTCCTAACGCATAAACTGATTTTGCTGTTGTTATGGGTTGTAATAATGGGGTTACTATATCTTTACCAAGTTGTAATGTGCTTCCTGGTAAATTTTGTATAGCCTGTTTTAAGATTGGTTGCTCAACTCTAGGTGCTGTAGCGACAACCTCTTCAACCTCCTGTACTTTTAAAAGATCATCATATAAAGACATTTATATTATCGTCCTCCGCTTTCTTGTTCTTTTAATAGTTTTGCATATCTTAAAATAGACTGTTTTTCCTCTGTAGTAGGAGCTTCTTTATATCTATTAAGCACCTCTTCGCTTGTCATGGATTTATATTCATCAAACAATACTGAATCCAGGATGCTATCAAAAGTTACATCATCTTTTTCATAGCCTTGAAGTGTTCCCTTTTCCATAAAATAAGCAACCTGGTTATTTCTATTTTGTTTAATTGACTCTAATTTTGCTTTAAGTCTTTGTAACCTGTTTACATTTTGCTCTTCTGGAAGACTTATATTAAAACTGGTATTTACAAGTCTTTCAGCTTCTCTTTGAGTAAATTGCGCACCTAAAGTTTCCCTTAATGATTGATATGTAAGCTCACTTATATCATCTAAAAATCCAGCAGCCGCGGGAGCTAGTACAGGCCTTAATCTTTCTGGAATAAAAGCAAATCCAGGGCCAGACAAATTTTCCTCGCCAGAATATAATCTAGCAATTTTGTTTTCTATGTTAGCTAAGTTTGCATCTGCTTGAGCAGATCCGCTGGCGAGCCATTTTTCTGCTGTTTGTGTAAATCTGTCGTCAAGTTTTTTCTCTCCAGGAGTTAAGAGTAAACCACCAGATTTAGCTTTTTGTCTTGACTCTTCAACTTTTCCCACGACGTCTGGATCAAATTTTGAAGCGCCAGTTATAGCCAAAAACTGATTTTTTTTAACAGGATCTGTAATTGTTTGCGCAAATAAATAGTTTTGTATTGCAGCTGTGTCATCTACCTCGTCCGCGGGAGTGTCTACGTCTAATACAGGCTTGCCTGTATCAACATAATAATGAATACCGCCTTGCTGAACTGTTTTCCTGGGTTGTTGTTTAAAAGACTGCATTACTGCTTGAGACTTCAATGGCGTACTTAGTTGTTTATAAAAATTCTTTTGTGTTTCTGGAATGTCCAGGGCATCAATTGCTGCGTTTAAACTTCTTTCATTTCTAATTCTTGCATCTTCTGCATCTTCTGCTGCATATTGCTTTTGTATACCAGATACTGTTGCAAAAGGATCTCCGCCTTTTAACGCAGTTCCTGTTGCAGAAAGCGCCATACCAAGTCTTCTTTGTTTTGCAATTGCTTGATCGTATTCCTCTTGCGTTAAGGGTGTTTTTGGTTTTCCTATTCCCATGATATTTACAAAGCTCCGTAATTAACCATGTAATAACCATCAGCGTGTTTAGTAACCGCCTCTGGCATATATTTTATTATTTCTTGTGCTATTACACCTGTTGTTGGACTGTTCACACCAAGTTCTTTGGCCCTGTCATTCCAGTCCCATGTATATAGGTTGTGTCCATTTTTAGACTTACCAATTTTCTTTATGTTTTCTTTTAATCTTTCGTCTGATGGTGCAGCTGGGTTAAAATATCCACCAGATGCCAAAGCTCCTGCTAATTTTGCTGCATCGCCTAGGGTTCCCAATGGTGATCCAAATTTTTCTTCAACTTTGTTACTACCAATTAATGCTGGCATACCTTGTATACCCTGTCCAAACAATCCTAATTGATATGCTGGGTATTGTTGTTGTCTCATAAACTCGCTGAAGTCAAAGTCTCTGCCTTGTTGCTCTAGTCCTCTAGCCAAACCACCGTAACCACCAAGTAATCCTAGTGCTTGCGTTTGTCCGCCTAATAAACCACCCAGGAGTCCAGCTTGTTGTTGTCTGCTTCTTAGCTCCAGCTCGGGCGCGAGCATAGCCATCTGTTGTTGTCTTGCTATGTCAGACTCAGCAGCTCTTTGCGCTTGCTCGAATCCTGACTGTCGTAAACCTGCAACTGTTCTAGCTTCTTGTTCTTGTAAAGGTCTCAATGCTTCTTGCTCGTATATAGTTCCTCTTGATCCACCAAATGCACCAGATCGCATTGCCACATCTTGTGCTTGCTGTTGTTGTAAGTCTCTACGCCTAGCAAAGTCTTGTTCTGTTAGATCTATAACTTGTTGTTGATAAGGTGACTGATACGCGCCAATATCTACATCTAATAAAGATTGGACATCGCCTAACTGTGGAGCTTGTTGACCAGCTAATTGTTGTAGCTGTCCAGTAGGATCAAAGCCACCAAATGCACTACCAAACAAACCCTGTATACCAGCACCCATTTGTAACTCTTCTGGTGATAAACCAGCAAACCTATCTCCAGTATAGCCCTGGAATGGTATGTCGGCAGCTTCTTGCGCTCTAGCTAAATAGTCTTGATAAGCATCTTTTTGCCAATCTGGTAGCGTTGCCGTGGTTTCTGTTTTTGTTTTTCCTTTACTCATAAATCTTTTCTAATTAAATGTTCTGTTACAAATCCAAGATGTTTAAGCTTTCTTGTCCATCCTTTTCTGCCACCACCGTAAAGTCTTTTGACTCCACATTTTTTTGCGTACTCTTCTATGTGTGGCAACATCGCCTCTAACTCTTTATAGTCACCACCACAAAAAAGTAAATTCATTGCGGTGTGCTGTGGAAATACTACAAACTCTGTTACAAATGCTGCATTATTGCTAGCCCAAAGTAGGAATATTCCTTCTCTTATTTTATCTTCTATGTCATCAATTGTATAGGCATCTTGATGTTTAACCGCTTTTGCTATAAGAGGTTTGGTTCTTATCCATTCCTCTTGCCAGCTTTCATTAATCGCCTTTTGCATACTCTACTAGGCTTACTACTATGTTTAAATTTGTATGGTTAGCTTGTGCCTTTAATATTTCACCAGCTTTTAATACTAAGTCTCTGGTTAATAATTCATCTGTTGCGTGTGCGGTTATGTTGTGTTCTTTAAATATATGAAATACATTTGATCCAGAAGTAATAGATAAGTCTACGTTTGTTTGTTGGTTGCCATGGTCGCATACTAAAATGGATTCTATAATTGCAAAATCAAACTCATCACCTGATGGTGCTGTATATATAGTAGTTAAGTTAGTGGAGTTTAAATCTACCTTTGCATTAGTAACCTGTTGTATGTACTGGCTTTTGCTTTCTGGTGATATCATCTTCTACCTCTTGGTTTGCCGTCTACTCTTATTTTACCAACTTGAAAATCTTGAGTTAGTGATCCTGTTACTTTCATAGATACTTGTCTTGCACTAAACCTTGCATCTGTATAACCATCATAACCATCAGTTTCAAAAGTAAAGTTACCGAAATCTGTTTCTGCGCCAAGTGGTGTGAACTTACCTTTAAATCCTACTGTGATACCTGGTAATGTTGCTGCTTCTTCATCTGGAATAATCTGATTAACTTGCACCACTCTATCGCCATTGCCTATTTCTATGGGGGCGCTTTCACAAAATGGTACTTGCGTTCCTATGCCTGGTGAATTAAATAAAACTCTTTTGTCATGCTCATACACATTACCGTTTGAATCACATGATAACGGATAATCAAATACACCTTGGTCTACCCAACAACCTCTATCCATTGATCCTATTGACCATACATTATCTAAGTAATTCCAAATAACATATTTGTTTGGTGTTGATTGGTAATCATCGCCAACTGGGAAAAACCACCAAATCTCATTAAAGTCTATGTTGTGTGTACCAAAAGTATTCTCTTGGTTGCTAACTCTTATGTTGTCAAAGATAAAATCATGTACATCTGATTTAAGTTCTCTTAGCTTACCATCAAATGTAAAGAATGAATTTTCACCTATCCAAGATAAAAAGCTACCAGATGATGCTATTGCTCTTGGACTGATTGCTTTACAACTTACACCAGCATCTTGTATTCCATATACAAATGGTGAGCCTACATAATAAAGTCTATTAATACCAACATCTGTAAATATAATAATATCGTTCTGCCATTTAACTGCGTATAAAGCTCTACCGCCTGTTGGTATTTGCAGATCACCTGCTGTATTTCTAGCAGTAGATGTCCAGTTAGTGTTATCTTCTCTATCTGACCAAGATACTCTTCTTGGATCTGTGTATGATCCTATGGCTATTAAATGTCTTTCATTGCTAACTATAATAGCTTGACAGCCTATTGGAGAATTACTAATTTGTGTAGCTATAGTGTCTGGTGAACCTGAGCCTGCATTTGGCCTCCATTGGTATATCTTACCGTCACTAGAACAACAGAAGACTAAATGCTCTCCCCAGTTATCAAATGAAAAATGATCTACTTTTAATGCAAGTGTAGATGCTGACCTGGCAACTCCATAATTCTCTTCGTCATAATCGTATGTACCGTAACCAGTTGAAGTGTTGACAGAATCACCCACAAAACCTGATGGTGTTATATCTATCCAAGCATCTTCATAAAATACATAAACTTTTGTTCTTGTACCAACTGCTAAAACTTTTTCTCCGTCATTGGTTCTATAAGAATACATAGCTATTGGTGTACCTGCTAAGGTAGTGTTTTCAAAGTTTGTCCAACCACCAATAGGTTTTAGATAACCGTTTTCAAAACGTACTAAATCACCATCTACCCAACGTCCTTTGTTGGCATAGTCAGTACCGTTTTTTACTATTCCTGCGGGTGGTGTGATTGGGTATAGGGCCATTGTCAGCTCCTATACTGTACGTTTCCACATATAAGCAACTATGTAGGGTTGTAAGTTGTTATGCGCTTGTCCACCGCCTGTTGAACTTGAAGTGTAATCAACACCGCCTGTTGGTGTTCTGTTTTCTAATGCACCTGGTGCAGAGCCACCAGATGCAACGCCTATTGTTGTAGTATGCGTATGTGATGGTATTTCGCTAGTTGTCAATGTATGAGTTTTAGCACCGCCAGTCTCTTCTGCTGTATCAAAATCTGTGTCACTAGAATCTAAACCAACTATAACTTTACCAGCTCCAAAAGCTACCCAAGTACCAAAGCCAAGCAATGTTGCTGGATTGGTGCTTACACTTGCGTTGATATAAATAGATCCAACTGGATATACCTTTTCTAGTACGTTAGTACCATTAATCTGTAGCTCGCCACCAGTAGTATTTACATTACCACTAGCAGTTACAGTAGTTCCTGTTATTGTAGTTGCTGCAACAGTTGAGGCTGTAGTAGCACCGATAGCAGTACCATCTATTGCGCCACCGTTTATATCTACTGTAGCTAATGTAGCTAAACCAGTTGTTGATAAAGTAGTAAACGCCCCAGTTGATGCTGAATTTGCACCGATTGGAGATCCATCAATTGCACCGCCATTTACATCAATAGTTGTAAAAGATGCTGTACCAGTAGAGGTTAATGTTCCTGCTACTGTTAAGGTTTTACTGCTACCAATATTTAAACCAACGCCAGTACCGTTACCAGCGTCTGCAAAGATATTATCAATTAAATCTAAATCGTTGTTTAATCTTGTTCCCCACTCGTTAGTAGCGCCTCCTACTTGTGGTTTTCTAAGGTTTAAATTAGTGGTATAGGTATCTGCCATGATGCTTACTTCTTAAATTTGGATTTTATCAACTCAATCCATTCTGGTTTCTTTTTATATATTATAAACAATATTACGCCTGTTACGACAATTATCTGTATTAAGCTTTCCATATTAAGATCCTATAGTTTTTGTTTCAGTGGTAGGTGTTATCTCCTCAGCTATTTTAGAGTCTAAAGCAGACTTTAAGTTTGCTACTTCCTCTTCACCCATAATACCTTCTACCCAACCAGTAACTGTTGCATTGGTTAAGTCTGCAAAGGGTATAAAGTCTGAGCCAATATCATCAAGTGATAATGATTGTGTGCCATAAACACTAGCAGTATATGGTACTTCTTGACCATCTACTTCGTGTGTCTCGCTGCTCTCAGCGTTTAATCTCCAATGCACATTGTAAACTGTGTCACTGTGTTCTTCGTATGTGGGATAAACGTCTACTGTTTTGCAATCCCATGTGTATGTATTTGCCATGTTATATTTCTCCTATATTGCTGCAATTATAAATGCTAGGAGTTCATTATACCTGACTCCTAACCTAGTTTGTTCAACCCCGTCATCATCTTCCCAGGTGCTAGATATAAACATACCATAGTCACCTGCATCAAGGCCTTCTGCTGTAAACGCATCTTGTAAATCTTGAGCCATTATACCAAAGTGTATTCTAGCATCATCACCTTTATCAGCTACAGCAGACTTCCATCTGTACTTTTTAAGTAAACCTTTAGCTGCAACTGCAACTCTAGTTTCTGCTTCTGATAAATCTTCTATGTCTTGTTTTTCGTTTATGTCTGATGTTTGGATAGTTCCGTTGGTGGCGTATATGTCTTGGAATCTAGCACCTGAGTTACCTAAATCAATTAGATTATCGGCTGAACTACCATCATCATAACACGGTATAATATTCGTAACTGTGAAAGAGGTAAAACGTAATCCAACACCAGTATTAGTTCCATTTGTTCCAGCAGCTATAACTAATTGTGAACCGTTTGCACCATCTGGACAGCCGATATTTCCAACTGTTGTGCCGTCTTTGCGGAACTCTGCAATAGTTCCGTCACTCGTTTGGCGATTAAAATATGCAGTTGCTTGTCCACTTGCTGCTGCAACTAAATACCCCTGCCCACCATTAAATGCTACTCCTTGTGTTGATGATGCTCCCAAAAGAGTGTTTGGAGCTGTAGTAGTTCCCACCAACAGATTGCCTGAATCATCAATGCGCATTCTTTCTGTTAAAGATGCACCGCTATTAGTTTTAAAAGATAAAGCACCCGCAGCATTTCCAGTATTTGTATTAATACCAGCTATTTCAGCATGTGTTCTATTTCCGGGTTCTGTGCCAAATGCAATAGTTTGTTCTTGGTTAAGTGTATTAGCTGCATCAAATATTCTAAATGTAGGTTCTGTACCTTCTATACATAAAATATGGTCAGGACTCGCAGTTCCTATGCCAACATTTCCTGATGAGTCTATTCTCATGCGTTCTGTAGTTGCTGTTTGAAATTTAATACCACCTGTTTGTGAATTAAAAATAAGACCGCCACTTGTTGTTGAGCCAGTACTTAATATTCCTGCATCTGTCCAACTTGCTACACCTGTATAAGTAGATGATGTGGCAACAAGCCTTACATCATTTGCATCGCCACTTAAAATTAAATCTGCTCTTGCTGATGTTCCAGAGTTTGTATTTTCAATTTTATTAGCAATAATTCCATTTGTAGAACCTTGAGTATGTAGTTTCTCACTTGGCGAAGTTGTGCCTATTCCAACACGTTGACTGCTATCTATTCTGAGTGCTTCACTACCAGTATTACCACCTGTACCGAATGTCATGTAATTATCTGTGTATGTAGAACCTCTATAACCACGAATCCATAAGTTAGGATTTGCTGCATCATTTGTGCTAGTACTAAAACCTAATTGACCATAAGTTCCTGCCGTGGTGCTGTTACGTTGTATTTTGATACCATCGCCATCAGTATCAGTTTTTACATGTAGTTTTGTACTTGGCGAATCAGTGCCAATTCCAACGTTTCCATCATAATTCATGTGCAGAACTGTGCCACCTGATTCAGATATAAACTGGAAATCGCTACTGGTATGCCCTATGTCCCAATAAAAAGAGTTGTCTCTTGAAAACCTTATAGTCGGTGAACTTGAATCTGTTATGTGTAAATTTTTGGCTGGTGCTGTGTTGCCCAGTCCCACGTTTCCAGCAGTACTGATGGTCATTCTGCCTGAACCATTAGTTTTTAATTGTAGTTCATGGTTTGTGTCTGTACCTATAACACCTCTTGCAGATTGTGCTTGTAAATTAATTAAAGCACCACTAGCTCTTTCTATTTCTATTTCACCATTACCTGAAGACAAAACATGAAGATTAGCGTTTGGCGAAGTTGTGCCAATTCCAACTGAGCCTGATGAATTAATAAAGAAACGAGTATTTGCACCTTGCGATAAATAAAATTTATTTGCATAACTTGCTAACTGATATTCACCATTAGAATCTTTTAATGTTAAAGCAGCACCATTAGTACCGCTATTAATAGATGATATTTGCCTACCCCAACTTTGTGCATTTGTGGTGCTAGTTCCACCTACAAATAAATTTTCAGCACTAGCATCCCAGAATAAAGCTTGGGTAGTTCCTGTGTCATCGTAGAATGAGATGTCACCATTACCATCAACTGCTAATCTATTAGTCGTGTTGGTTAATAATCTAAAAGTTCCAGAATTACTGCCTAGATAAACCCCTGAATCTGCTCCAGATTCTAAACGCAACCATGTATTAGAAAGGTCACTGCTAAATGTTGCAGCTGTAGTTGATGCGGTGCCACTATCAACAGTCAAACCATCACTTGTAACTGTTCCTGTTACGTCTATGCCTGTGCTAGTCGTTTCTAGTTTTTTACTGTTATCGTAATAAAGTTCTGCTGCACCGTTATTTAAAAACTTAGCAAAAAGTTCACCAGTATTTGATTTAAGTTCTAAAGCTGTTGAGCCACCATATATAATTGGTGAACTTGTAGATACATAACTAATTAAATTTCCTGTTGCAATTATATTTCCTGAAACTTCTAAGGGTGCTGTTGGACTCGTAGTCCCAATACCCAATCTCTCAGCACTAGCATCCCAAAATAAACCTTGCGTTGAGCCTGTATCGTCATAGAAAGAGATGTCTCCGTTAGATGCTATATTTAATCTTTGTGTTGCAAAATCATTAGCACCAGTAATAAATTTAAAATGACCTGCTGCATCTGTTGCTCTTATGTAATTTGTACCTGCTCTTGTAAAGTTTAATGATGATGCTGAGTTTGCGATGGCTATATCGCCTTGTGTAGTTTGTACAGTCAACCCATCCAAGGTAACAGCACCCATAGATACTGCTGTACCACCTGAACCAAAGATTGCATCAAGAGAGTCTAAGTCTGCGTTAAGCGAAATACCCCAGGTATCTTCTGCCGCACCTGGTTCTGGTTTTGTTAAGTTTAGATTAGTTGTATATGTATCTGCCATTTAAGCTGCCTCTTGTTTGTCTAGTTCAGTCCAATTTGTTGATGGGTTACTTTGATCTGTCCATGTTGCACTTGCAACTATCTGATCTGTCCATGTATCGTCTGGAACAATTATATCTTCCCATTTTAGACCACCAACAGCGACAAGGCTACTGGTTTGGTTGATCGTTGATGCGGCTGCAAATGTTGCTCTACCTGTTGCATCAAAGCCTGATGTTTGTGCAATGGTTGAGAAACCTGCTGCGGTTATAAATGCTTGTGAGTCAAAGTCTGATACTGCTGCAATCGTTGCATTAGCACCATGCGTTTTTCTGCCTATTGCATTAGCACCTGATACAGCACTAATAGTTGCAACTGCTCTGTCAATCTGTGTACCAGTTGCAGTAAATCCTGAAACAGCCTGTATGACTGCTGTAGGTACATCTATTTGTGTTCCAACTGCGGTAAATCCGCTAGTTGCTGATATGGTTGCTTCGGCTTGTATAGCAAGATCGTTATACTTTGATCTTGAGTAGTAGCCTTTGTTATAGCCTATACTGGCCATGATATTAAGCCAGTGTTACGTCTAAATCACCAGTATTGAATCTAAATACATCTCCTGTACTAACAACTTTTGATGTAGTTAAGTTTGCATATGCTAACAAATTACCTGATGATGAGGCATCAAAGATACCAACTGCAACGACTGTTCCGTAGTTTGCTGTAGCTGTTGGATATTCTATAGCAGCTGTATTACTAGCTGTAGTTGGGTTAGTACCAGATACAGTAAATGCTCCTGACTGTCTTACATAACCGCCACCAGATACTTCAGTTCCACCGCCTGTGTCAGTTGGTGCTACTGTGTATAAAGCAACATATAATGTTGAGGGTGCTGTATAAGCATTGCCACCAAAGACGTGGTCTAGAACCTTGTCTTCTAAATAATCACTAAATCCTGCCATTCTGTTCTCCTAATTATTTTTAAAAATATAAGTATTTCTGCCTGACTTGCCATAAGTTCTTCGTCTTTGGATTAACGATCCTTTACCAAATTCAGCCTTCTCTTGTTCCATTCGCATCTCTTCTAAAGCTTTCTCAAACTGTGATGTGAATAAAGCAACTCTATCATCTTCCATAAGATAGATAGATGCGTGTTTTAAAGCACCATATAGGTATGCGTCTGGATATGATGTAGAAATAAAATTCGTTGTATTCGTATCACTCAAAGCATCTATAGAGCCGTAGTATGTTAATTGTAACGTATAACTTGAGTCTGGTGTAGGTGCTAATTCAATTGTGTTATCTACCAAAGCGTAGTAAATGGGCTGTCCTGTAACATTACCATTTCCTTTTCTATAAACATCCATTGATTCTATAGACTGTTGAAACACTGGGCTAAAATCGTTGCCTTCTATTTGTACGTTAATAGCTTCTAGCCAATCAGTTGGTAATGATAAATACTGACCGTCTGCTGTTGCAGTAGCCCTTTTTACCATATCTTTATTTCTTAATCTTCTATTAAACTCTGCTTCTGTTGCATCAATAAAAAAATCTAATTGGTTGGTTAAATCAGATCTGTTTAAGAAATTAGCAATATTAGTTTTTAGCTCGTTGTATGTCATACTTTACCTTTCCATGTTCTAAATGGTTTGTTGTCTGAATGGTTTAACCAGTCTTTCCATTTTGCAGAATCTTGCGCCCAACCTTCTCTTAAGGCTTGTTGGTATACAACCATTGGAACTTCTGCTATATGCCTAAGATCTTTACCTGGTGTCTGTTCAGACAATTGTTTTACATATTCTAAAGTAGGGTTAACGTCCTGTTTAGTATGGTATATAAACTTATTATCCTCTGTTGTAAATACAGATTTAAAGTTTTTTTTATGATCTATTACTGTGGTTTTTGCCATGCTTAATTTTAGCACAAAAAAAAGGGATGCCGAAACATCCCTTAAAGTTATTGACTAACTATATTAAGTAGTTAAGTCAGCAACGATGCCGTGTGCAGCTTCGTTACCTACTTCCAAACCATACTCAACTAAAAGTAATTTTGTCTGAGCATCGCCAACTGTAGCCATATCAACTGTTTTAAAGTCTCTTAAGTAAGAAACTTTAGCATATTCTGGATCTACTAAAAGCAATGATCTATCTCTACTGAAGTTAGATGGTACGATTTTTAGCTCGCCAAAGTCTGAAGCATAAATAGAAACAGAAGCCTCTACTGTGTTTGCATCAATCATTTGTCTAGCTGAAGTTCTACCTGTGAAACCAGAAATAACTTGCTTGTTAACTGGACCACAAATTGCTAGTGAAGGCTCACCACCGTTTTGGAAGCAAGATTGTAAAACTGACTTTAATAAAGGTTCAGTTAAAGCTCTTCTGTCGCCAGTTGCTGCGTCAGTTGGAGCAACACCGTCACCACCACTTGCACCGCCAGTTCCTCTTGAAGCGTTAGATGTAATCCAAGACTCAAAACCACCAGTTACTCTAGCTGTTGTAGAATCGCCAGTTGTCTTAGCACCTTTTTGACAAAGAGCTGTTTCCATATCTCTTTTCAAAGCTTTAGCCATAATAGCTAATTGGTGTGCCATTTCTGATCTTTTACCAGCTGGATCACTTGATTCCTGAGAACCAGATATTGTTGCGTCTCTTTTTGAAATCATTGCAACATTTATTTTCTTTTCTGTTGGAGTAGAAGCAGATGTGTTTTGATCTAATCTGAATCCCTCAATTTCACCAGTAGCATTTACTGTTGGTAGTGCTTCTGTTTGCCAATTAAAAACTACGTTCTTAATTGAGTTTTTTCCAATTGATGACATAAAAGGTGTTGTTGTTGGAGAAATGTTATATATAACATTGCTTAACTGTTCTCTGTTACCTTTTGCATCAAATGTACTGAATACATTGTTAATTTCGGCCATGATATTTTCCTATATTTAAAAGTTTATAATAATTGTTCAAAAACTTTAGCTGCATCTCGTACTTTGCCAGTCTGCGCTAATCGTTGTTTTGCTTTCTTAGCAGAGCTTACCGTTTTTCGTTTATTTGTAGTACCAGGTCTTGCAACTCTAGCTGGTGCTTTTTGTGTTGGTTTCTTCTTAACAGTTTCAGCGATTTTATCGCTTAACCATGCTTTTCTTAAACCAAGTAAAGCTCTCCAGTCATATACAGAGTTAATCTCTTCTTGGGTATATCCCAAGACATTGGTTGCGTAATTTGCAATTTCAGCTTTTTCTTTATTGGCAACCTCTTGGTTCTGCCATTCTGGAATAACCTCAAGCAACTTAGTCTGTCCTTCTTCAACTTGTTGTTGAATTAGTTTCTGCTGTTCAGCAAATGACTCCTGTTGAAGTCTTTGTTGTTCAGCCTGGACAGCTTCTAGCTTTTGCTTTTGTTCATCCCAAAGCTGTTTTTCTCTTACATAACCAACTGGATCATCTTCATATAATCGTTGCCAGTCTGGCTCTTCACCTAAAACACCCTTTAATTGGGCTTCCATTTTCGGTAATAACTGCGAATAGATCGCATCTCTTTGCTCTAACTCTGCTTGCTGCTGCTCAATAGTTTTACGCTGTTGAGAGAGTTCTTGAGTTTTACGCGTATAATCTTGCTGACGAGAATATCCATTGATGAGTTCCTCTTGCGTGACTTCTACCTCTTGGCCATCTACCTTTACAGTAAATGTTTGAAGTTGCGGAGCTTCCTCTTCAACGTCTGTTTGTTCTTCTTCAACTTCTTCGTCATCTTCCAACTCATCTATAATTTCTTGATCTATTTCATCTTCAACAAACTCAGAATCATCTTCAATGACCTCTTCTTCTGCTACATCTTGTTCTTCGACTGCATCTTCAACATTATCCTCTTCAGGTGTTAGTATGCTTTCAAAAACAGACGCAGCTAAATCTGTGTCGCTTTGTAAAGCAGTCGGTTTTCCGTTATTGCTCATAAATACTCCTTATATGTATTTATAAGTATTTTATATCAAGAATGTGTAAAAAGGAAAGTATTAACCAATATTTCTAATTTTGTTGATGTTCGCTTTTGTAAGCTTTCCTTTCTCTGCCATGATACGCAGATGTCTTTCAACCTCTGGTAGTAGTAATAAAGACCTGTGTAAGTCTTCTCTTATGTTGACATCACCAATGTCTCTGGAGTTTAACCAGTGAGTGATGTATTCGTTTTTAAGATTTTCAGTTGCTTCTTTAAAAACATCTGACTCAAGTAATAATCGTGCTTGTTCAGCTTTTACAGCTTCTTCGTGTGTTACTGACATTATCTATATGAGTTAATTGGTGGTAAAGATATTCTTGAAGATGCCCTATCATATTGCGTTGGCTTCTCTATACCAATACCAGGTGTTTGTAATAAAGACTGTGGTTGTGTTTGTATTGGCTGTCTTGGTATTTCTGGTGGACTTAACAATGAAGGCACTTGCTGTTGGAACGAGGGTTGTTGAGCCATTGGCTGTTGCATACTGCCTTCTGCCATAATGTTTGCAATAGGCTGCTGTATAGACATTGGTTGTTGTACTCTAGCCATTGACTGTTTTTCTATTGGTAAATAGTTTGGCTTTGGTGGCATAAAATAATTACCAGAGTATGCCATTGGAGGAGTTTGTTGAAAGTTAGGGATTTCTCCCATTTGACCTAGTCTTGTTTGAAAAGCACCTTTGCTCATATTAACCTGTAATTAATTTATCCATTTTTTCGTCTAGCTTATCTAAACGATCTATAACTCTATCTATACTAATTGTTAGTTCAACTTTAGTTACATAATCTTTTGCAACTTCTTCGCGAGTCTTATTGAGTAGTATATCAACTCTTTTTAATTCTGTCGCGTTTGTTCTGATACCATGAATGATTGGAGCAATTACTAAAGTGATAATAATATTCCAATACGTTAATGGATCCATCAATAACTCCAAATATGTGGTCTAGGTCTACCCTGTGAATCTTTAGATATATCAAGATGTATAAATCTTGCACCACCTTTTTGGTTTACACCAATACCAGTAAATCCAAAGTCTCTAGCTTTAGATATTATTTCTAATGCTTGTTTGCCTCTAACACCTATGTCTGCTGCTAAACCTAAAGCATGTGTACCAGGCTTTGATTTTTTAATTTCTACAGGATGGTCTGCGCATCTATAACCAGATGTTATTTTAAATGGAAATCCTAGCTCTGTTCTTAGTTCTTGTAGTTTATCAACAAGCTCATGCTCTATTTTGTTTTCACCGCAATGCTTACAAGCAAATTCTTCTAGTACAAAGTTCTTCCAACTCATTTTGTAACTCCTTTAGTTTTTTCAAATGTTCTAAGTCCTCCAAGACCTAGCATACCCATTAATACAGTCATTAGCGAACCCATGTCAAAAGTTGGTAAGTCAAATGATAGTCCTGCTGCTGATAGTCCAAATATAATAATAGGCTGTAATAAAAAATGATATAACATAGCAATACCGCAAGTCCACCCCACAAAGGGCCGCCAGCCCGCAACAAATAAGGATTTATGTCCAGCTTCAATCTTGTTGATTTCAATCTGCGCCATATTCGCTTTATGTAATTCTGTTTTAAGTTCATGGTTTAGTTTTGCTTGTAAGTCTTTATCTGGCACTAGCTTGCTAACAATGTCACCTACTGGTCCTATTAGTTTATCAATCATCTTTTTTATGTAGTTTTAAAAAATACTCAGCATCTACCAATGCCAATGGTTTTGTTCTGTTTCTTTTAATTATAACCAAAGGTTCGTAATCTTTACAGTTTTCTTGTGATTGTTCATAAGCTTTCCACACATTTACAGCTTCTTGATTTTTACACTCTACTGAATATGGAAATTGTTTGCGAGATTGCACGCCCATGATGATATCTTCACCATTAGAACCCATTGGCCTTGATTCTAAATCTTCTGGATCAAATCCTAGTAGTTCAACAAGTTTATCTACCACCCATTGTTGCAAAGCTCTCCCTTTGGCTTTTGCAGATGATGGTTTCACTTTTTAGTTTTTTTTACTTTTTTCTTTTTAGGTGGTCTACCTACTTTAGATCCGTATGTTCCTTTTCCTTTTGGCATAATTATTCCTATATTGTATAAATAACTAAAGGTTTTTCTTTGCCTTTAACTTTTATTGGTTTTAACAATTTTAACTCAATTTGCAATTTATTTGCAGTAGATTCGCCAATCAATATATCTACACCCACCTCTTTGGTTGCTGACTCTAATCTTGCAGCTGTATTCACGCAATCACCAATAGCAGAATAATCAAACCTAGTATCGCTACCCATATTACCAATAACAGCAGTTCCAGTATTTATACCTATGCCTATTTCAATACCAAGATCAGCTATTTTAATTTTGTCTTGTATTTCTTTTGCGCAAAGAACAGCTGCCTGTTCGTGATCTGGTATATCTATCGGAGCATTAAAGATTGCCATCATTGCATCACCAATATATTTATCTACCATGCCATCATAAAACTTAACTGCATCTGCTTGAATGGTTAAAGCCTTGTTCATAATCTTGGTAACTTCTTCTGGTTCTAACTTTTCTGACAAAGATGTAAATCCTCTAACATCTGTAAATAAAAATGTGCAGTATTTTTTTTCGCCACCAAGTTTTAATAAGCTTGGATTGTCTTGCAATTGTTTAACTTGTCTTGGATCTAAGTAATGTTCAAATTGTTTTTTTATCTGTTGACGTAATTTATATTGTTTTTTGTAGCTTAAATACAAAGCAACTGTAGAAACTAGTATCTGAGAGATAAAAGTCCATGAAAAATCTAACAAAATACCTTTCTGAACGCTAAAAGCTCCTAAGAAGCCCGTGGTGAACAGGAAAATTATAGCGAGACTTATGCCCTTAACTATACTGAGATAATTAATTACAAGCCACGTCAACGACACGAAAATTAGCAAAATCAAAATTTCGGCTGATAAATGCCAGTTTGGAATCCTTGGCGAGTTTTCTATCAAGATTGACTCAGATAATGCTGTTTGAATTTTGTGTGGTTCTAATAATCCAGTCGGAGTTGCAATTTGTGGCATGATGCCTGGAGCAGTTACGCCGACAAATACAAACTTACCAGCAACATCCATTTCTTGTAAATTGGTTTGTGGTGTGTCTACCCAGCTAATCCACTTACGACCTAAACTGTCGGTAGCAACTGGTGGCAATCCTTTGACGCGTATTTGTTCTATACCAAGATCATTTGTTTTTATAATATAAGTATCAGCACCAACCAATGCTTTCAATACCTCTGTGCCAAATGCAGGCACATAACCATCTGGTGTTCTTAACAATAACGGTATTCTTCTTACTAAGTTATCTACATCAGTAGGCGCAGTTGCAATCCCTTCCTGTGCATAAGTTGTTAATAACTTTATGTTTTGTATAACACCATTTGTAGTCATCCCACCTACATCATCACCAAGTATGACAGTTCCTGTAGTTGGTGGATAATTACCATTAGGATTCTCAAACATCGCTAAAACAGAAGTGCCATACTTTAATGATTCTGCAAAGTAAGCATCACCACCCATGCGGTCTGGTTGTGGAAAACCTATAACGTAACCAACACCTATTGCGCCTTTAGCCATTATCTCTGTGTGTATTTCTCCTAGTCTTTTTCTTGGTAACGGCCAACCGCCTTCGTTAGCTATATCTTCTTCTGTAATATTTAAAATAGTAAAGTAACCAGATGGTTGTTGCTCTGGTACTAGATAGTCAAATACTTTTAACTTTAATATTTCTGTCGGTGTTGACTGATATAACAAAGGCAACACTAGTATTATAAGCATGATGAATAATAGACGTTTCATTAATTGCTTTGGGTTATTTTAATAATGCTACCAGTACCACCATTTATTTTTACAACTTTAGATGCACCATCTTGTATAAAAATAACTGTGTAACTAGCAGATGAATCTATATCTACTCTTGCTGTATCGTTTACGCTACGCATAAGCGTTAGAACTTCGCCAGTTATGTATGATGTTATTTGCGTGTTCAGGTCTTGACCTAGTTTTGTACCAACAATGTTAATTGATGTAGCATCCTGTGCTAACTGATCTTCTTCTTGTATTTCTTGTAGTGCGTCTATTACATCTAACAAATCTTCTAAGAAGTTCACATCAAGATAATTTATATCTAGTTCTGTAAACTCTAGCTCTCGTTCTGAATCTAAAAAGTCTTCTTCTAAGTAATCTATATCTAAATCATCAAAGTCTAATATGTTTGCTTTTTTGGTTTGTATGGTTTCTTCTGTAACCTTTTCTTGCTGTGGCGGGTTTACGATAAGCATGTTATCTATCAGCTCTAGTGTTAAATCTAGTATGACTGGTTTGCTTGGTGATTTTTCATATACATCTACAGTTGTAGCTTCGTAAGGTTTATTTAGTGTAACTGTACCCATAGCTGTAGTTACTAATATTTCACCGCTAGATAAACCATTGATATCAGGCAATAGTATTAATAAACTGCGACCAGTCTCATCTACCGTTACCGTAAAGTCAGTACCTCTTATAGCTATGTTAGCTGTAGGCGTTTTTAAATCTATATTATTTTTGTCTATCTTATTTAAACTACCTGTAATAAATCTTGCTGTGCCAAGACCAAAGGTGATAGCCATTTTGGATTTGCTAGGGTTAGGATCAAAGATATATTCGTCTATAGTTAGTTGCGAGTGTTCAGTTAATTTAACTTTAGAATCATCTAAGAATGTAATAGCCATACGACCATTAGATGTAATAGCCTCATCGTTTTGCTGTATGTCAAAAGATTCTGTTGCCTGGTATGGCTTATCTCTTACAACTTGTGCTGAACCAGTTAGCTCAGATATATTTCCTACATCAACAGCTGGTTGTTGTTCCGCCGTCACTTTGAACGACGCAAACAGTACCGTTACTGCCAGTAGAGTTAATCTGTAACCAATCAGCAGCAAGAGTTGATGACTGTATGATGTTGAATGTTCTACTGTTTCCTGTTTGGTCAAGATAGAAGTATCCTCCCGCATATCCACTTCCTGTAAAGTTTACTGTGTTGCTATCCCCGTCTACATCAACATAGTTAGTAGCACCATCATAGTTAATATCAAAATCAAAAGTATTACTGTCACCATTGATTATCCAATCTAAGTCTAGGTTTTCACTTAACGCACTTGTGCCAGTATCTAGTGTAAATGTGTTAGAGCTACCTGTTACATCAACATTGTAGTCTGATCCACTAATACCATAAGTATCTGTTGGATCTGCTTGTATAGTAAATGTATTACTGTCACCGTCAAACTCAAAGAATCCTGTTACATTATCACCATAGATATCACCAAGAAATTTATTAGTATTACCTATTTGGTTGATATCTAGTGTTAAATTAATACCGTCAAGATCTAATGCTGTTAGTGTACCAGCTATAGAATTTAGACCGCCTATAATGTTAGATGAACCTAGTTGCTCTAGGTCTATGTTTGCTGTTGCACCAGCTTGTTCTACAAAGATTTCGTTGTCAGCCGCGAATAGCGGTAACGCAATCATCGTCGCAATCAATTGTTTTAAATTCTTCATAACTCCAATATCCTCTATTTGTTCCTTCTTTTATAGTTTGTAAAACAGCAGTTTCTATCGCTGTTTGTAGTGCTATATTGATTGACTCGTTTCTGACTAAACCGTTCTCTACTTCTACTAGTTCGGTTGAATCACTAATAAAACGAAAGATATCTTGATCTATAGATGCACTTAATATCGTTTTGGTTACTAGCACTTCTAGTAATACTTTACCCGTACTCACAGATACGGTACGCAATGAGATGGTAACTGTATCTTGTTTGTACTGCCTAGACATTCCTATTCCAAGGTATCTAGCTCCAGCACCACCACTCTTTACGTTACTTTCGTATGATATCACGCCACCTTGCATTATCAAACCCGCAAACATAAGTGGTTGTAATTTGGTGTCTTTTTTAAACTCCTGCCTGGTGCTTCTAATGATTTGTCTTTCTTTAGTTACATGGTCTAGGCCTACGCGTTCTACCACTTCAAAGAAACCATTATGATTTATACCAGCATGTTTTAATGCTCTGATTAAATAAGCATCTGGTGCTTGAGTTACCGCAGATGAAAAGGTTGCGTATGTGCTGTTGCTTCTGCGTTGACCAGTTTGGTCTGTGAATGATCCTGTATAGATTGCTACAACTGGTTTAGTTTTGTTATTTGTTTTTATGTTAGCGAGTTCTGGAACTAACAAAGATCCTATCTCTGGCTTTTCTATTTTTTGTAGGGGTGGTAAATTGTTTTCTAACGGATCTATTATTATCGCGCAACTAGAAAGTAAAGTTGCCAATAGGCAAAGATATAGTCGTTGTATCACCATTAGAATCCGTTATTGTTAAAGTTATTATACCGTCAACAACATTATACTCTATAGTGTTACCTTCTAACTCTAAAATACCACTAGTGCTTGCAGTTTCACCAAATAAGTTTTCTACTAGTTGTCTTGATAACTGTGCATAGATTCTACTTTCTAAGTTTCTGATAAACCTAGCAAGTGTAGTATTTTCTTTGTCTCTTTCTATCTCATCTTGTAATGCTTTTATCTCTGCTTTGAGCGTCATCTTCCTGGTGTGCATTTGATTTTCTATAGTTAGATAGTGTGCAGATGTACCAACACCAGAGAACGATGGTGACTTAAACTTATGCACCATTTCATCTGCTGATACAGATAAACATAATACTAATAAACTAATCTTTCCTTTTGTCATCTCTTCTTGCCTTTGCTATTTTGTTGGTGTCTATCAATTGTGGTACACCAAGCATGGTTTTTATCATAGTGTCTTGTCTGATAATTTCATTATCTAGCGATCTAACTCTATCTATCAATGCTACAAGAATACCATGTTGCGTGTCTAGTTTTGTGCCTAGTCTACCTTCCATAGCCGTTAATGATGTATTAACTTTTTCATCTACGGTATCTAATTTTGTTTCCATGCCATCTATAATTCTGTTTATAAGTTTCCAAACAAACATGCCAAGACCTATGGCCGCAGCTATAGGGAAACCTAATTCGGTTATTAGAGTAACAACATCGTTCATTTAGATTTAGATAGTTTATCTTCTGTTTTTTGGAATGACCGTTCTAAAAATTTGTCTATAAGATAGCTTATAAACTTCACTTCTTTTTAGCTGTTCTTTTTGCCTTTTTAAAAGCACTAGCTTTAGGTGCGCCTTTAGTTCCAGGCTTTCTCATCTTCTCATTAGAACCAGCTTTAATTCTTTTTCTTTTAGCATGTATGTTTGCGTATAATCCTTTTGGCATATTATCTCCTTACCATTTTACTTTGTTAGCCCAGTAAGCTGCGGACAACTTACCCTTTGCGATATTCTTAGCGTGTCTCGCTTTAAATGATTTTCTTCTAGCTTTACCTTTAGCAGTCATAGGATTTTTACCAGCACCACTAACACCTTGTTGACCAAAGCGAATTAATTTAATTCTATCTCCAGACTTTGCTAGAACAGCGTGTGATTTGGTTTTGTGACCTGGAGTCCTTTTAGGTTTGTTGTAACCCGCAAATCTTTCGCCTCTATATGTTAATGCCATAACTTAATCATATCTTGAAACTACGTTTTTTACTATATTGCTAAATGTCTCGCTTTTTGACACAGCATCTGCGTCTAACTCAATTGCGTCATAATCAAAGTCCTGTTTCTTTAAAGATTCCTGCGGTATCTTCATAGACTTTTTTTGGTTGCCCAATTGGAGTTGTTGTATCAATTTTTCCATATCCATCTGCTATTCCTTCCTTTTTTAAAGTTTCGTAAGTTATGTTTGGTTTACCTTTGTACGCCTCTGCTGTTTTAGGATCAATTAAGCGGCCTTTTTTTACAAACCTTTTATTCATTCTAACCAAAGCCAAATCTGGATCTATTTCTGTTAAAACTAAATTTACTTTATATCCTTTATTTTTTAAATTTATAATTTCAGACTTCATTGCCTCTGGAGAACCTCCTACCCTTGGTATCACAAGGTTGTCTCCTCTTGAAATTGCAACATCAAGAACATTGTTAGATAGTATTTTAGATTCGTGATGTGCTGCGTTTGCGCCAATACCGCCCTGGTATTCTGGCAAAACTTTTTTAGCCTCGTCTGAATCTATTATAGTGGCTTTATTTTTAATTGCTAGAGGGTTAGATATCGCGCTTTTGCCAGACGCTGGAGGACCTATTACAATGTTAGCCGTTTTCTGAGAGCTTGTATTTTTTTGCATTATATTTTTTGGTATTTTTTTACCCGTTTCTAAATATGCAAGCCTTCTCCCTCCTTTATAAAGCTCATCAATTGCATTTTCATAACCTGTAATTTTTTTATTTCCAAATTCAAAAGATCTTTTTGCAGTAAATTCTGGAGTGCCGTAATTTTGCATTAATCTGGTTTCTGGTATTTTATTCATATCATCTACAGCTTTTAGTATGGCTGGATTTTCTTGTGCAAGTTTGTACTTTTGTAAATCTGTGAGCTTTGTATCTTCTAAAATATTTTTTAAATCCTGCAACGCGTCTCTTTTCAACAAACCAGAGCCAACGGTTGCAGCTGCTTTAGCTGGAGCGCCTATAAAACCAAGTGCATCCATAGGAGTATCTGGGACAACAAAATCTTTTATTCCTCTACCTAGTTTTTGTAAATTAGCTATAACTGGATCTGGAGAGTATTGTTGTTTTTTGATTTTTTCAAGATCCAAGGGTGAAAGAGGAGCAGCAATACCAGTTCGGTTAGTTGGTTGTGGTTTTGAATAGGGTGTGGTTACACCTGTTTGCAAAATTTGGTTCAACTTATCCATTATTTCTTTTTCCTAGGTCTGCCTCTTTTTTTAATTACAGGAGCTGGCTTCATTAGATTGTCTAACCATGACCAAAATTTGTTTAAATATTTTTTCATTAATGTACCGTCCTTTCTTCGTAATAAATTATTTCAGAATCTTCTGTCACTTCTCCGCCAGACATTACAGACATAATTTGCATTGCGTGATTTTTATTTTTTGCTTTAATCTCTTTACCAACATAAACCATATCGTCAACAATTACTTCAATATCAAATATTTTGTTGTGGGACATTGTTTGTAAATAATCCTTGAGCTTGAGCTTTTGCATCTTGTCTCATTCCTTCTCTGTCTCTTTCCATAATTGCGTTTATTTCTGCGACATTAACTTGTGCGCCGTACTTAGCTTGCATTTCCACAACCTTAACTTTGAGTTGTGCTTCTTCTATGTCTCTTTGTCTGTCATCGTCCATGATGATTTTCATTCTGTCAGTTTCAGCGTCTATCATTGCCTTCTGTGCGCTAACTTGTGCCTTCATTGCTTCAGCCTGTGCAAGCATTTCAGCTGGATCTGGCTTCTGTTCTTCGGGTTGTTGCGGTGGCATCGGAGGAACTTCTGTATTTATGAAAGATGATGAGTCTTTAAACCCAGCCATTTCAATCATTTTAGTCAAAGTATTAGCATATTGCTGTAATGATACCAATGGATTCTGTGGTCCTAGCAATTGCATGATTTGTTCTTGTTTTTGCGCTACATTTTGTAGAACTGCAAACTTTTCTTGGTCTGAAGACTTAGATATCGCTACATTTACGATAATATCCTTGTCATTATCCCAGTATCTTGGATCTACTGGTACGAATTTGTTGTTTAATCTATACACATCTTGCGCGTTTTGGTGCTTGATTACCAAGTTATTAACGGTTTTAAAAATATCTTTGAGGCCACCTTCAGCAAAATGTCTGCATATCAGCTCTACTCTTCCTTGTGCGCCACTCATAGTAGCCGATACAGCTGATGAGGTGCTAGATTGTAGAGCGTCTGCATTTAAGCCAGCTGATGCTTTAGATACGCCAGTTCTATTTTCTTTGGCTTCGTCTAAATATCCTAATACTGGGAAAGCTTCTTTACCCACAAACGGCACAGCAAATGGTTGTACCATTCCTGGCGCACGCATCCTAATAGGTTGCCCTATGTCGGTGTTTAATACGTCATCAATATTTACTTGCCCTTCAACAATACCCATTCTTGGGAAGATTGAATGACCTAGCGAGTCTAAAGTGTCACGCATAATCTGTGACTTAGCAGCTTGAATTGGTTTGATGTAATCCGCAGGACATGATCCTATAGCTGTGTGTGGTTCTGGATCTGGACAGAACATACATATTGGTAGTTCATCCCAAGGCTCTACATTTACAACATGGATGCCGTTGCCGATAGTACACACTCTAACTCTTTCGTCTATACCGTCACCATCAAAATCATAGAACAAGTAATGCTCTACATATAAAACATCTTTCCCGCCAGAGTCATTTCTGTTTGGGTACACCATATTGTCAAATGGGTTTCTTGCTTCTATCTCTTCAAAAGCTTCTGGATCTACCGCGCTTCCGCCGTAGCCAGCATGTTCTTCTACTTCTTCTTGGTCGTAACCCATTGCCACTAAATCAGAAACAGACTTGACCATTCTGTGTGCAACGTAAGATGCGGATTCAAGATCGCGTGCGTGCCTTGATAGCAATACTTCTTCTGGTGGTATCGCTTCTATGCACACTTGGTTTTTTTGTTTTAATCTTCTGATAGTAAGATCATAACTTGTAGGAATTTCTTGGGTGATTTCTTCACCGCTTATTGGATCCATTGTAGTAATGGTTTCTGTGATAGAAGACTCTTCTACAATCTCTACGTCTTTGTCTATGATGAGTGCTTGGTAGGATTGTGGATCTAAACCTGTGTATTCGTGCGTGGTAGCTTTAACAGCATCATCCCAAAATACTTTTACAAAACCAGTCTTTCTAACAAGTGCATCTTTGAAGGCATCGTATAAAACTTGGAACCCATTATTTTTTTGTTGGATAATATAATTAATATAGTCAGTTTGCTGCTCGGCAAGTTCTATATCTTCTGGACCTTTAGGCACAAACTCCACCACTTTCTTAGTACCAAAGAAGGTACGCATGATAGACGGCAACATAAACAATATGCTTTCTCTAACATCGGTAGATATAAACTCTGACTGTAACGAGCTAGTTCCTTCTGGCTCATTGCCTAAATAATATTCTGTTGATTCAGCTCTGTCCGCACCGATTTGGTGTATAAAATCACTAGCATCATCCATCTCGGATTTAATAACGCCGACAAGATTTTCCATGTTAGTTTCTTCTGAAACTTTAACTGACATTTCTTCTTTATATTGTTTTGCCATAAATTACCCTATTCTGATTATCCTAGATTTTAGTGGTTTCTTGAAATTATAACCTAAAAAGTTAACGCTTCCACCAAAACTTGCAGCGGAGGATGCCATGGTCAATGCAAGTGCATCTGCTTTGTCGGGCGATTTAATTCCGCGCTTGCGCATTTCATCTTTGCTTTCTATTTTTATTTTACCAGTAGAAGTGTATTTATAAAGGGGTGCAGCAAGTTCTGCAACGAGTTCATCGTCACTAGGAATCCTACAATCACGTTGGGTAAGCCAGTCTTTAATTGCAAACCATAGTTCCGCGCGCAAGTTTAAATAATTTTTTTTCGTGGCGGGTGCTTCAGCAACATTGACTCCGCGTACTGGTAAATTTTGTTCAGCCAATCTATCCACCACGCCCGCGCCTAGTCCGATTACATCAATTAATATTTCTTGCGGTCTTTCAATCGCAGTACATTCGTCATACATATTTTTTATCACACCACACAACTGCATAAGATCCATAGACTTAAATGACTTGATACTCATTACATGGTTACCTTGTCTAATACATAGCGCGGAGTTATCACCGCCGAATCTCGCGACATCCAATCCCCAGATAATCGGTGCGTTAGCAGTTAGTGATACATCCCTATCAATCGCAGCTCTCACTAATCCCATTGGTATGACAGTATCATCATCCGCCGATGGAAACTCGCCCATCACCTCCACGCGCGCGACGGTGGAATCTTCGCCGTACTGCTCAATCATCGTTTGAAACAGCTTTTGGTCTGTGCCTTCAACGGTGCGCGAGTCTATCTGTTCGTTCTTCCAGAAGGATTGCTTAGAGTTAAAGCTATCGTAGAATGGCCCAGTGTTTCGGCGCGGGTTGGAGAAAGTAAACCAGTACCTATCGCGCGTGGGTTCGGAGAAGAAGCCTTCGCTGACTGAGTAGATGGGGGAAGGAATACCCGATGCTTCATCCATGATTAAGCAAACTCCGTAGGAGGAGTGAATACCCGCGAAGGCGTCTGGGTTTTCCTCGCTCCATAACTGTGCTTGCGCGTAGTAGTAACCAGTATCTATCTTGAGGTCGTTAATCAGCGCATCTTCATACCATTGCGCGGGTTTAATCGTGGTTGCTGTTTTAGAAAACCAATGTGAATTTATTGATAGCGTGAGCCACTTACCTAACTCCGCCCAGGTTCTTGATCTAAGCTGTTGTTCGGTGTTAGCGGTAACAATAATGGTTGATCCCAAGCGCGTGGAGAGCATCCATAGAATGATCCAGGCAACTAAAGCAGATTTACCAATACCACGACCAGATGCTACAGCTAGTCTAAACATCTCTGGTAAATCTAATACATTGTTACGCTCAATGTGTATTGCCATTTCTCGTAAAATTTTTTCTTGCCACTTTCTTGGTCCTTTGAAGTCTTCAAGGGGGGTGTCTTTTTGTCCCCATGGGAAGACATACTTAACAAAGTTTACTGGGTTGTCTTTAATTGGTCCTGACCATAGTTCGGTCATCAATTCGCGTTCTTGCTTTATTCCATATTTCATATTAAAAAAAATTTTAGTTCATTAGTTCTGTATAAGAATCACCCGCAATAGAAAAAAGGGGGGGGCTAGATACTGATTTTCTTGAGAGAGTAGCATGGTTAAAAAATGAAGCTTAAAAAACTATGCTTGTATCTAACCCCGTTATTCATTCACGCTCACGTTCACGCTCGCCCGCTCTGACGAAAGCTTTTTAGTTCCCGCGCTGCCTGGCTTGTGGTCTATCACGCGTGCCCGAGCCTGCGTGAGCACGTCGCCCAGGTTGAGATTATGTTCTACCGTCTGCTTGTCTGCCCAGGTATCGCGGTCCGCTGATTTAAGGTAGAGCTGGATGCTGTTGAAGTCGCCGTCCTGGATCTTCTCCATGAGCTTTGAGGTTGCGAGCTGAAGTCCCTTCGCCTTGCCAGCGTCTAATCTCTCCTTTAATTCCGAATTTTTTTTGTTTCTATGTTTGTTAAACGTGTCCCAGCCCACCCCTAAACTTCTACAAATATCCATAATTCCCATATTAAGAGACGCTAGATATTCAACACGATCATAGTCAATGACTATAGGTTTTCTTCCTCGTTTTTTTGGCATTTTCTCAGTCATAATCCGATTAATTATAGCTTAAATACAAGATTGTTAGCTATTTATTACTATTAATTAGTGTATAGGTGTTGACAATAGAGTAGTATAGTGTAATATATAAATGTGGTTGTTAATTTAAAAGGAGGAAATAATGGCTTACATTAACGCAGAAGAGGTAAAGGCAATAAGGAACGCCTTAAAGAAAAAGTTTCCAGATTATAAATTCAGTGTGACAAAAGATAGCGGAGGACTTGCCGTCAATGTTGCAATCATGGAAGGACCAGCATTTAAAGATGAAGAGGATAAATATAACGTGTATGAAGATAAATACACTCCTTTAGATCTTAATACTGGACATCATCAAATAAACCATGTCTGGTGCAAAGATCATTACCCAAACAACGGTGAGTTCTTTGAAGAGATAACCAAGATAATCAAAACTGCTCCTTTTGAGGCAGGAGTTGGTGATCTTTGGTTTGATGAGAGTGACGCCATGATTGATTACTTTCATACAGCTTACTACTTTCACATTGAGGTTGGTAAGTGGGACAAACATTTCAAAATTAAGGAGGTAGCATAATGAACCCGATTGGAGGATATGCATTATTTTTTGCAATAGATAGACTTGAAATGACAATTGAAAACATCAAGTTTCAAAAAGGCCAGGTCTTTGACGATGATCTTGAGAAGCTTGAAATGATACTTGAGGCGTTAAAAAACAAGGAGGATAAATAATGGAATATAAATTCTACATAACAGGCAGCCATGGATACCTGGTTGTCAAACACAAAGAACTAGAAGAGCTAGGCATAGCGAGCAAGATCAGCCCGTTCAGCTACAAGATGGGTAACAAGGTTTACCTGGAGGAAGACTGTGACGCCTATATGTTTATGAATACTTACAAAGAGGTCAAAGAAGATCCAATGGTTATTGACTGGATACATCAAGAAATACCAAAAGACAAAATGGCTAGATATGTGGAGGGAATTGCATGAAGATATTTGTGGACATGGACGGAGTCTTAGCTGACTTCATCAAAGGAGTAGAAGGGCCAAAGTTTTTAAACGGCCCTTTAGATCCGAACATGTATGACTTTAGAAAAAAGGAACTAAGTGATAAAGGTTTGTTTTTAGAGTTACCAGTGTTACCAGGTACTCCAGCTCTAATTAAATACATCAAGGACACTGGCCTGTACTGGGAAATCCTAACAGCAACAGGTGATGTCAATAGACAAAGAGTTGCAGCTGATAAGAACTTTTGGATTGGTAAACATATTGATCCAGGAGTGCTTGTAACATGCACCATTAAAGGCAAACATAAAGCAGCTTATGCCAGGGAGGATCACATATTAATTGATGATAGAGCGGACAACATCAACGCCTGGATACAAGCTGGCGGTATTGGGATCTTACATAAAGACGCCCAGGACACTATAAAAAAACTGAAATTAATAGTGTAAAAGAGTAGACATGTGCATATATAATGTTATAATTATAGGGTAATGAGGTTGTTAAATAAGGAGGAAAAAATGACTAAGAAACACAAATGGGATGATCCAAGATATGTTGGCGGTATTGATACTGGTGACAGGATCTATTACAAGGGTGACATGGCCAACATACCTGGTTGGGGAACTGTTACCAAGGTTGTGCCTTGTGAGTATTACCACAAGACAATAACCATTGAGTTAGAAGATGGAAGAGTTCAGAATGTCAACCCTTACATGTTGGGTTGCCAGACCGAGGTTGATAAACCAATTTACAACCAGGGTGGTTTACAAAGACATGTGATGGCTTACAAAAAAACATGGGAGGTAGCGTAATGAGAGAGTATAAAGTTGTTTTTGGGAAAAACCCAATGAGACCAAAGGTTGTATATGTAAATGCAAACAATGCTGGTGAGGCTATAAAGTTTGTTATGGACACATACAACGTCTATAGAAACATGATACACATGACAACTTGGGTAAATACAAAGGAGGTAGCGTAGTGAACTTATTAAAAAAACTATTTAGAAAACCAGCCAGGCGTAAAGCTTGGCATGGTTCATATTTGATTAATCATTTCTTAAAAAACTAATGAGCAACACAATAGGAATAATAATAATAATCTCATTTATGGCCGTGTGTATGCACGGCGCATACCTAATAATTAAAGACAAGGAGCAAGAGAAAGATGAATAATTTAATAGATACCAAAATGTCTGAATGGCATAAACAAGGCGATGTAACAAGCATGTTCAAATTTGCAACTATGTTATATATAACAGCTCCACAATCCCAAGAAGATAAACTTGATGAACTGAAAGATTGTGCAGAGGGCCTGGCATCTGACATGAATGACATAGAATTAGCAAGAGCTAAAAAAGAAATAGAGGAAATACTAAACCATGAAGATTGACAGGCGCAAGATCCCAAAGCATTTAAGACATTTACCAGATAAAAATCTAATTGCATTAATAGAACTATTTAAGGGGAGACTATGACATTTGACCAGGCGCTAGGAAAACTAGCAGCACATAAAGAAGATAACAATATACCAGGTGAATTACCTTTTATATCCAGGAAGGAATCTAAATCAAACGATTCTAAAGACGTCTGGTTGCTTTTTGACACAAATGGTATCAAGGTAGCCATGGTAGATAATCATGGCGTCTACGGGCTTTAGAATGAACACAGAAGACATAATGAAACAAATGAGAGAAAAATACGGCTTGAAAAACATTTCTGGCTGGAAAAATAAGTTAACACCAGAAAAACTATTAAAAATAGTATCCAGGGATGACAGAGCAATTCTTAACCAAGCGTTTGCAAAAGATAAACGCTATCAACACATTAACCAGGAGTAACTAATGGCGGGCAAAGGCAGCAGACCAAGGCCAATTCCAAATAGAAAGAAATATGAGTCAGAATTTGATAGAATATTTGGTAAAGGTAAAAAGAAAAAAGAACCAGGTAAAAACAAAGATAAGACGGGTTGATCTTTTAGATTAATCCATCCACGAGCGCGCACGGGATGCTCCCCCTCCTCAACAACCTTCCGTGTGCGTTCACCTACAAAAGATCCACTAAACCAACCAACAAAAAATGCTTCTTCCCAGCAGGCTGAGACTTCCGCAATCTTTTCTGCTCACCTTCTAGCACACACCAGACCACCTCTTTTTCAATTAACTCAGTCATAGCTCTTCCAGCAGTCTTCCTATTCACTCCCGTCATTTTTGCATAATAGCTAATCGCATCGTGCGAAGACCAGCACTCATATCTCCAACGCTCACAAAGGGACCAGAGAATTAATTTAGCGCTCACGGACAAATCCGTTCTCCCGCACTCGCGCCTGTACCAATCCCAAACCACTCCCCTGGTTCTTATAAAATCACCCTCGCGTCTTGCTAGCTCTAACGGGACAAAGACTCCCGCTCGCTCCCGCTCGCTCGTGTGTGCCGTGATCCACCAGTGATCCTTGCTTACAGGTTTAAATCTTTTGTACATATTTTTCTCTCTCTCTTGAAAGCTGAACCCCCTCAAGGGGTTCGCTTTCTCTATGTATAATTATATTATACGGATATTAGGGAGCTTCTTACTATAGTTGTGTCCCTATCTTACTAGAGTTATGTCCCTATCTTACTCAAGGTATGTCCCTAACACTCCCTATGGTTATTAAAAATTGTCATATAAATTGTTTGGATCTAATGGTTCATTTAGTGGTTCTAAAACACCGTTGCGTCTGAATAATGTCTTAGAGGAATAGTCAACGCCTCCACTGTTGGATTTGACAAGTGCGCCTCTAACCACCGCCATCCTATCGTAAGGCACATGTTGCTCTTCACAAATTCTTTCACAATCCTCTGCACTTGCCAGGGCCATTATTAAAACAAACCTTATTGAGTCGACGAGTGATGAGGCGCCCCTCACGCTGGTTCTCTGAACCATAGAGTCATCTGAATCTACTGTTAAACCTTGTTTGTTTAAATGATGGATGGTAAGCGTGCAGCAGTTTAACCTGGCGCTTATGTTTGCACAGTAAGATCCCCAAAGCTGCCCCGCCTCATTACTACTAGAAACATTACCAGTGGTAAATGCTTGAAGCGGATCAAAACAAACTAACTTTAAATCTGGTATAACTTGCAGCTCCTCAACCAAATCTTGTGCAAGCTGAGTAACACCTTCTTCCTTTAACAATATCATTGGTTCTTTTTGTTCAGGCACTGGAAAAATATAAACATCATATTCACTTTTAAACCTGTTACCGTTTGGATCTAATAGATCTAGTCTTCTATGTATCTCTGGAATATCATCTTCAGCTGAAAACAAAATCACGTTTCCATGTTCCTTTACATCTTTACCCCACCAACGACCACCACCACACGCTATTCTTAATGCTAACTGAATTACACTCAAAGACTTTCCAACTCCACCAGACGCCGCTAATAGTCCAGGCTTACCCATTGGTATTAAACCATCTACTAAAAACTTCTGTGGCTCTGGCTTACCGACTAGGTTTCTGATCGCATACTTTTGTATGCCTAACTTGTGTTCCATGAGTTCAGCTTTGACTTTGTCTAAACCATGTTTAAGATACAGGTCATTATAATCACCGCGCTCGCTAGGCAGACGCACGGCTACGTTAGGTATTGCAGCTGCACATTCCTGGGCTTTCTTTTCACCCACGCCGTTATCATCGTGGTCTAGGGCTAAAATAATTCTAGCACCCGTTAACTTGCGAAATTTAGAGACTGCATCCAATGTAAAATTGGCACTAAACACGCAAGCCACGGGAATTTGGGTAGCTTCATATATTGTTGCAGATGTTGAGTAACCTTCAGCTACTATCAACCTTTCACAATTAGCTAATTCATTAAATGTAATTCCAATAAGAAAAACATTACCTTTGATTTCTGATGCGGAGGCAAACTTTTTACCCCCTTTTTTATCTATGTACTGTATAGATCTGATGGCGCCTGTAGTAGAATACACGGGAACAATTAAACACCCGTTAGATTGTTTCAACCCATAATTTTTAACTTTTTTATTCGTGAGATAATCATGTTCAATAACATTTTGACATTTTTCAAATTTTTCCCCTACCTCTATAGCCACCTCATCTTGCCGAGCTTGTCTCTTAATTTTCTCTTCCTTCGCAGCCTTTTCCATTTTCTTCTGTAAGGCTTCTCTATCTACCTGGCTTAATGTAGACGTATCAACAGAACTCCACCTTCCCTCAAATCCTGTTTTCCAGTTGCCAAAAGTTGCAAAGTGATGGCCGTTTAGGCTGTTGACTACATACCATCCTGACCTGGCACCACCCAAATCTGGTTTCATGCCTGGTAATGCTGTCGGAACTCTAACTATTGTTCCAGATGCTTCCAAATGATTTACCTGCAAGCCTTGCGCCTGCATCTCATTTATTAAATCGTTTATTGTTTTGGTTTTTTTATCAGTTGTTTCAAATAATATGTTTCTATCGTTGCAGTATTTTTTTAGATCCATTTAAAGCTCTCTCATCATCTTCCTCGGCTCTGGCGTTAGCCCAGTTTAGATATTCTCTTATAATTTTAACAAATACTTTTTTTCTATCTTCACGTTTCCATTTATGTAATGGATTTTCTTTGTTATCAATTAATAATTTTTTATATAATTCTTTGGTGGATGCTATAGCGTACTCTGTACCGATGTCATTAAGTTGCGCCTTGTTAGGGAGGCGTTCGCCTTCACCTAGTTTTTTTAAATGAGCCATACAGCATGCTCCAATCCAGTGTTCTTTATCTTGGTATAAAAATGGCCCCGCTGGGGATTTACAATATCCGCACAGCGTGGGCCTATCCTCTTTAAGATTAAAACGGCGCGTCTTCGTCATCTAAAGTTGTTGATCCCATTTTTTCCAGATCAGCAGCTGAAGGTGATGCCTCTATAGGCTTCTCGCTTACCGTTTTTTGTTTTTTATCAGTAGGTTCCCATGTTCGTCCCCAGTCCTGGTCAACTTCAAAAAAGGTACTATCTTTTTTTTGTTTAATAACCGCAGAAACACTTTTACCCATGAAGGCGCTTTCAGTGTCACTAGGTAGCTCTTTCAAACCCATTGCTTTACACATTGCCAGTAAAGATTTCAATCCATTCTGCGCATGTTTTTCTTCTTGATGCCTTGTAGTGAATAAAGCATCAACAGTTTGGCCAGTATCTTCTACTTCGAACTTTGCGCTATAACCTTCCCAGTTTGGATTGTTATCACTAGTTAATTCTTTTTCACCTTGAAAGTGCAAAACGTATCTTCCAGGTTTTAAATTAACTCTGCCGTCAGTATCGGCTTCTACTTTATAATTACTAAAATCCATAATTTACTCCTTTTTTTAAATCCAACATTTATATTCAACGCAATCATCCTCTTCAGATCCGCAGTAGTTACAATAACCATCTGTGTACTGTGGATCATTACCAGGATCAAACTCGTTGTATTCTTCTATAATTATTTCGTTCATTTCAACATCTCCTTTCTAATTGTCTCCCAATTCATTGGAATTTCATCTGGAAGGTTATATCTGTTTTTAGCTAAAAAAGCTGGCTCTTCATTGGTATATACAATTCTGTCACCGCTGATAGTTTTAGTAGTCATACCGCCGCTCTTACCTTGCACCTTTACAGTGCCAAGTTTTTTTGCTGCAAAGAAACATGCGTCTGAATGTTCTAATAATAATGCCGCAGCTTTTCTATGCAACTTAAGAGAGTATCTATCGTAAGGTTCTATTCTGGGATCTTCTACTTTTCTTACTTCGCTGTGACATATCTGAAATATCATCATGCCTTTCTCTCTTAATATATTAAGAGCGTCAATGTACTTGCGCCAGTACTTAAGGGTTTCGGTAAACCCTTTTCCGAAACTTGGTTGGTCTATTGATTTCCAACCGTTGTCCTGGCAAGCCTTCTCCCATAATAAATTTTCCAACCAATCAAGAGAATCAATACATACTGTTTGAAAGTCATGCTCCTCAGTAGCTAGCTCGTTTAGATTTTCCATCACGTCCTGGTAACTCTTACAACGAATGTTGTCCATTTCTATTTTACCTAAACCATCTTCCACATCTAATAAGATAGGGTTTCTAGTTTGTGAGGCTAAAAATGTTTTACCAACAGCTGGTCCACCATGCACAATTATTCTTGGAGGTTTCTGTTTAGATTTTTTTCTTATATCAGCTAAACTCATTCTGCTACCTCTATTACTGTTTCGCTTTCAAGTGACTCTTTAAGCCTTTTTGAAAAACCAGCTCTTGCCATGTCAAGTATCTCTACTTCAAAATTAGCATTACCAATAAGCTCATTCTTTCGGTTTTCTATTACACCTAGCTTGTTATATAACAAACCCTGCTCATCGTTAAGATCGTCAACTTTATATTGCTTACCGCCTTCTTCAAAGCTAAAGGTTTTTACTTCTTCATTATTGCTCATTTTTTTTCCTTGTTATTAAGTTTATATAAATCGCAGATGCTTCTTGCGTTACACCAGCGACAATGATCCCCAAATACATATTTAGGGTTTTCCTCTTCACACGCAGCAACTGCGGGCTGTAAGAAATCGTAGGCCCAATCCACTAAAAACTCAGCGGTTGTGTGCCATGTCTTGATGGGGCCACCGCCCCATGTTGCTCTTGGTTGTACGATAGTAATTTCTACTTCAGTATCTTCACTACCGTATCTTGATAATGCGCCTAGGGCGTATATCATAGCTTGTTTGTTGTTATCTGGACTGACAGGAAACTTACCAGTTTTAAGGTCGATAACGCACATTCTCTTAGGGGTTACGATTAGCGCGTCAGCATAACCATATAAGTTATCTGAAATCTCTTCCAGTCTAACCTTTTGTTCAACAAGCAGTCTCCCGTCAATTTCTTTGGTACGATTTTGAACATAATCAACATAGACTTTTGCGCAATCTATCATGTCTTGATCTACCTCTATTTCAAAATCCTCAACTAATTCTTTTTTACCTAACCAATAATCTTCTAAACTAACATCTACCAAAAAACCCTTTAGCAGTTGTTCTGTCATAGAGTGTATTAATGTTCCTACCGCCGCAGGTACGCCAACTTGATAGTTAACTTTAGCAGCTAACTTAGGCATGCCTGGACAATTAGTCCATTT
>Ga0213869_10000366_pt1 | contig 37228 bp, 53 predicted proteins | sample PICome_10_FD_160083 | JGI IMG/M metagenome (GOLD analysis project Ga0213869, IMG submission 160083) | Coastal seawater microbial communities near Pivers Island, North Carolina, United States - PICO132 | ecosystem: Environmental > Aquatic > Marine > Coastal | place: USA: North Carolina...
TCAAATGGAAAAATTAATGATATCAGATTTCAACAAAATAGGAAAAATATTATCCGCTGATGAAGAACTATTCAAAAAATTCTTCTCTAGTCTAAACAAAAATTTTGTGAATTTTCGAGATGACTTGGATTTTAAAGTGCAACAAGGTATGCTCAGTAAAACAGTAAAGGATGCTTTTGATAAGAATTTCTTGGACAAGTTCACAAATCCATTAATATTAACAAGCGAAGATGACGGAATAATAAATGCTGTAAATGTATTGTGGGGAGAAGAGTTTTTTGCCCCTCAATTGAACAAACAAAATAACAAAGGGTTTGGAGTGGATATTAAAAGTATCCCCAAACTGCCACCTGTACCATTACAACAAGCACCCGCAATAGAATTATTCAAACACATTGAATTAAAACCATTGAATACTGGGTTTACTATATCATACCAAAGTGTGCTTACCAGCAAAGGAATCTTTAACAGAGAGCCAAATCTTTTTGACAGAATGAGGCACAGCATAAGTGTCTTATATGAAATGACATTAAATCTATCACGTGATTTACCTGGTGTGTCTTTTTATGATGATGTAAAAAATGCGAGTTCTTTACCAAGCGAATTAGAACAGTTAGGCACAAAGAATAGTCCATTGCTGAGTGATTTAAAAAAGCAGTTAGAATCAATAGGACTTGATAAGGACCAAGTACACAATTTTGTAAGTACTCCAGCAGGCGGCTATGGTAGAACTTGGGCCTGGGGAAAATTAGATCCCTCTATAATTTTTCAAAACTTATTTGGTTCAAGAATGACATTGGATATGGAGTCTATGTCACCTGAACAATATCAACAGGTCAAAGCAGTATATGAAATATTAAATCCTTATATGTATAAGTTGGATGATAAGTTCTTTGACATAGTAGTAAGCAATTTGAAATCATCGCCATTGGGCCAATTAAAAAATCCCATACTGGATCAAATGTATAAGGAAATACTAGACCTTAAAAATCATCGAGGCTCGTTGTTCAGCATATTTAATACTGCTGTGGTTAGATGTAGGGTCGCAGGAGAACTGTTTGCCAATCGAGCAGGACAACCAGTACAGTTTAATGACAAAGGAGATGTTATTAGTGGACAAGTAACCGATACAGACAACTATAAATCTATGGATTATATAAGAAGACAGATAATACGCAAACAACCAGGGTACGCAGACTTAAAACTGATTGCACCTGACCTCAACGATCCTCAAACCAAAAAGATATATCAGCAAGTGAGTGCAGAAGCGTCTAAACTGAGTTTTGCTCAAGCAGAAAATTATAAATTTGACAAAGAAAGAACCCAAGCAGACATTGAAAGGTTTGAAAAGATATATAGAAGTTTTAAACCTATCAGCACTACTGCAAACGATTTAAGAGGAGAATAAATACAGTTATGCGACTATTCGAACTAACAGATCCTAACGCAAAGTATTTTGAATACCTTGACAGTCTTGATCCCAATGAACATAAATTTATAAAAATAAAAAGTGCAGACTTGTTACGTCAACGTTTTCAGCAGTTAAGCGAATTAGAAGCAATCAGAATCGCCAGTAAATGGATTTTAACTCTTGCTCCTAGTGGCATAGCAGTTCCAGAAGATATATCTAAATTTTCTCTTTCACAGTACGGTGAAGTAGCCGCAAGTGTTTACAACAAAGCCAAGCCTGAAAACAAATTAGAAATGTTAGCAAGATATTATAGAAATAATCCACCCCAAGGCATAGATGCTAAAATGGTCAATGCAGAAATTTCTAGTCTAAAGTTTACAACACAACGAGGAAGTAAAGAAGAGGAAGATGCTGTCGAACAACTCATACAAGACATTGACGAAATTTATGGATTATAAACAATCTATACTGCAAACATTAGTAAACAAAACTATTAATCAATCAGATCCAGTTGGCAGTTGTGCCACCCTAGCAAATCAAACAGAAGTATTATATACAGCATTCAATATACCATCAACGACTACAGCAGTTACAGATTGGGATAATCATTGCGAACTACAAGTAGTTGAATATATGTCTGTATATAACAAGCCAATTGATTTATATATCACACTTTCTCCTTGTAATCGCTGTGGAGAAAAACTATTAGAACGTTATGCCGATACAGGATTTATTAATGCTATCTATACAACAAATATTGAATTAATTAAACGTAAAGATATGTCTGCACTCGACATACAATATCTAAACGTAAACACAGAAGCATATATTAAACGATTAGAAGACGAAGTTATGTGGCAGTTTTTACAAGTCGCCAGTTAATAAACGACACTAATAAATCTCAAGGTAAATACTGGTATGAAGATATTTCTTTTTGGCGATAGTTTTGGTGCAGACTTTTCAGTCAAGACAAATCAAACACACGGTTGGGTTCATCAACTTGCAACCTTTCACGAAGTACACAATGTTTGCACAGCAGGTGCAAGCCAATACAGAATTTGCAATCAACTAGAACAAGTAAACATAAACGATTATGATTTAGCAATTATGTGTGCAACTAGTCCAACTAGAATATTCACACCCAATCACGTGTTACACAAAAACGATCCGTTGCATCACAGTTGTGATTTAATTGTTGCAGATTTAGAAGATGCAATTTTTAATAGAGGAATAGCCGAGCCTAGTATTACTAGTGCATACGATTTTTTTAAATATCACGTTGACATAGATGCATTAGAGTTTGAATACAAATTAAAAATAGATTGGTGTATACAACAATGCAAAGACATTCCATTAATTGTAACATCATACACAGACCTTACTGCATACAACTTTCCTAAATATGTTAAAGGCAATGACTTGTTAGCAAGTAACCCTGGAAACAACAACTGGTTAGACACACGTGGTAACATTATAATGACAAAAAGAATTATAGATGCAATTACTGAACTTACATAAGCAATACGATTATCCTGTACAATTAAATAGTGATGGGTACAGAGCACCCGAGTGGCAAGATATCAATTGGGGAGAAAGTATATTGCTGTTTGGCACCAGTCAAACATTCGGTGTTGGTTGCGACTTTGAACACACAGTTGGTCACATACTGGAGCAACAGTTAGGTGTGCCAGTTATTAATCTAAGTCAACCTGCAATCAGCAATTGGTTTCATATACACAATGCAGAAACTATTTTAAAAGAACAAGTGCAACCTATACAAGTGATATCCACTTGGAGTCCTAGTTCTAGGTTCGATATGTTTACTGAAAGAGGAGTTATGAGATTTGGCAGTTGGGTATTACCTGAAACTGTTAAAGATGGATTAGAGATAGTGCCAGAGCCAATCAAAGAAACATCGCACCCAGCATTTGGACCTCAGTTTTACACATACTGGAATTACAGTGATTCAAATGTAAAGACATACAATCGATGGAGTAAAAAATTATTTAACAGTTTATGGGATTGTAACGTAACTGACTTTGCATACGGAGAGTACGACTCAGGGTTATTTGAATCAAACAAGTTGCCTGATGTAACAGACTTTTTAGATAAGTCCAATGATGGTATACACGGCGGCAGAAAAACAAATAAATATATTGCTGAATTAATTTTGGAAAAACTATGATACTAACAAACATTGCAGATATGACATTCCCTTGTGTGTCAGGCTTCTATGGCTTAGACAGTAGTGGAAACTTTCAAAAAGAACTAGCACTACAACCAGAAGATTGGTATTATAGAAACAAGGAAGTAACTTATACATTAAACAGTCAAGGATACAGAGCACCTGAATGGCAAGACATCGACTGGGAGAACAGTAGTGTGTTTATGGGAGGCAGTCAGTTTTTTGGAGTGGGCAACGATGACAGCGACACTATTCCTAATATGGTTACTATACTAACAGGCACTCCTACAGTTAATTTAAGTCTAGGCGGAGTTGGTATGCAGTTCCATAGACAGAATACTAAAATGCTAATTGACAACAACATAAAACCTAAAAAAGTATTTTTAATTGCAACACCTAAATATAGATTTACTTGGATGAAAGAAAAGGCTCCGGGAGAATTAAGTTTTGAAAACTTTGGCAGTTGGCTATTAAAGAAAGACAAAGTAGATCCTACATTCAGTAGCAGAGAGCCTCGAACAGGTTATGCTAAATTAAGAAAAGCAATGTTTACATATTGGGCAGATTGGGACCATAATATAGATTGGGAATACAAACACGTTGTGGATCATATTAAACTGATGTGGGAGAAAGCAGGAGTACCAGTAGAACTGTTTGCTGAAAATTCTGAAGATTGCGAGTTGCTAGGAGTTAAAGATTATGACCTAGAAGGCTATATGAAAGTAAAAGGAGCAAGGGCAAGAGATAACAGTCACGGCGACAGAAATTTTAACAGGCGTGTAGCAGAAATATTCAAGGAGTTTGTGTAATGGCATTTGTAATAGGAAGTCCTTGTGTGGGTTGTAAAGATACAGCCTGTGTTACTGTATGTCCTGTTGATTGTTTCTATGAAGGGCCTGATATGCTTTACATCGATCCAGATGAATGTATTGACTGTGCCTTGTGTGAACCAGAATGTCCAACTGATGCCATATGGGCAGATGATGAATTGCCAGCAGAAGAGATGCCGTTTGTAGATATAAATGCCAAAGGTGCAGAGAAATATAGAGATGCAGTTATAGTTGACCAAAAAGAACCTATGGCAGAAAAGAGTCCTTACTCAGTATCAGAAGCAATTAAAGTAGTTCACATAGAATGAATATATTTTATTTGCCTCCTACAAACACATCGAAGACAAATTATATTCTGGTATCAATGCCAAAAAATATGTATAGCACTATTCAGGCATTGGTTGAACAAATCGATGGGAGCATAGCATTACGTGATTTATCTGATCCTATACATTGGTCAGACATAGACCAAATTGGAACAGAGATTGCACAACGCCAACACAACAAATATTGGATAAAAGAAAATACTAAAATATTAATATTTTATCTAGATCCATTTAAACGTTTTTGTAAAGGTCTAACAGAACACATATGGCAACAATCAGAAATAATTTTTGGTAACCCTTCAAAAATATCAGAATATGCAACTTTATATACCGGAATGGTATCACAAGCAAATAATGAATTATGTGGTATTATTCCCTATAATGATTCTGGAGGTCCCAGCCACTATGCACCTTGGATACACTATATTGAAAAGTTATATGCAACTGCTGTAAAAAGTACCTCACCTAACCTGGGTATACAACTTGTAGAAATAAAAGATAGTAATCATTTACAACAAGTAAACTGGTTTAGAAATAGGTTTACACTAAACGGAGAAATAGCCGTTAGTGCAAATGTATCATCTGAAGCCAAGAAACATTTTTTTAATCGTATATGCAATCTCATAGAAAACAATCCTAGATTAAGCAAATCAATCAGAAATGCTTTAGATATCGAGTACTTAGCCATAGACAATTTAGCAAACTTTCCTGCTGTTGGTTCTCCTTTTTCTTCATCGTAGAATAAATACTACTACACACCCACCCACAGAATTTATACAAAACATATCAAACAGGAGTAAAATATGAAAGATCCACGATTAGAAATATCTGATATGATTTGGGAAGTGAGAGAGAAACTTAATGCTTTAGAAATGAAGTTATGGGAAATACCTCATCACGAAGAACCCATAGGAGAATATGATGCAGTATTCACTGCACCAGCAGAAGGCGACTACTTACATCCTTGCACACCCACTCACGAAAAACCAGCAGGCTTTGGCGACGAAGCATATTGGGACGAGTGTATGCAATGTTGGATGGAGCCTACACCATATGAATGGGATGAGCACAATTACTACGGAAACGCAAACTGCGAACTTAGTTACGAGTGTACATCTAACACTTGGGTAGAAGGCGCCGATTGGTCAAACCATTACGCAGATGAATGGTACGACTGTGCAAATTCGACTATCATTATGGACGAAGTTCATCACGAAGAATCAGGTAACGTATAAAACTTAATGGGGGTATGTTCCCCCATTATTTCCAATTAACTCATACTTTAACTAGTTAAAACTAGTTTTAATACCATATTTTTAAGCCATAATTCTATATTATTCTGTACTAATAAGTTAAATATTAGTGCAATTTAATTTTAGATTGCAAATCATATAGGAGAATAATATATGGATAATGTAATGAAAATGGTCGGCGACTTTGTCGGAGGCTTACACAATATCTTTATCAGTCTATTAGGTCTTGGAATCGTAGCAGGTTTACTGTTCGGTGACGTGGCAATGATTGGTGGAGTTGTTGACAACATCACAGCATTAGTAACAGGTTTAGGTAACGGCGGATTAGTTGGACTAATTGTAGCAATTATCGTAATTCATTTGTTGGGAGTAGACAGCAAAAAGAAATAACCTGAAACACATATATCTCAATATTTTGTAAGGGAAATATTATAGATATCGCACTAGGGAGGCTTAACCAAGTCTCCCTTTTACACAACAACAATAATAATAGGAGAAATTTATGTTAAATTTTAACAAGGTTTTGGCAACAGTATTACTTTTAACTTCAACATCAGTATATGCAGGTTTCCAAGCCGGAGCAGACAGTGACTACATTTTTAGAGGTGTATCACAAACCGATGGCGGAGTATCTGCTTGGGCAGGCTATCAACACCAGTTTGGTGACAGTGGCTTTATGGCAGGTGCCTGGGTTGGTCAAGTTGACTTTGCAGATGGATCAGATTTAGAAACTGATTTGTATGCCGCTTGGACTAACGGTGACTGGTTGGTTGGATATATCGACTACGGTTATAATGGTGACGCAGACTTAGACGGCAGTGAGTTCTTTATCAATAAAGAAGTTATGGGCGTTTCAGTTGATTACTATTTAGGTCAAGATGACTACACAGACTATTTGGAATTAGGACATTCATTTATGGGTGTTGATGTTTCTTATGGTATGTGGGAAGATGTAGGTGACAACCTTAAACTTTCTAAGTCATTTGATTTACCAATGGGTATATCAGGAGAAGTAAGTTTTGTTAGTTTTACTGCTGACGATAACTCTACACTTGAAGACGAAGACAGTTTTGTCTTTGGCGTAAGCAAGAACTTCTAAAAAAGTAGATGAATGATAAGGCGGGGTCGTAAGGCCCTGTCTTTGTCTAGACACTAAATAATAATATGAAGATTTACACATCAGGATGTAGTTTTACTCACAGCACAAACAGTTGGGCACATTGTGATGATGTAAGAAACTTAGCAATAGACCACAACAACTATCTTCAAGATAGAAGATTTGAAGAAGAACACAGATACTATCCAGACAGACCAGCAACAGCAGAACAATTCAGCGAGTTAGGCAAAAAAATTCCAAATGCAAAATACAAAAATCTCAGCAGTGGAGGTAGCAGTCCTGCATTCCAAGTAGAAAAATTTATACACTTTGTACAAAATGAAGGCAAGCCAGACGTTTGTCTTTTTCAAGTAAGTGGACTAACTAGAAAAGGTTGTGTGTTGCATAATCAACTTGCCGAACTAGAAGAAATTAAAAACCAAGCAGAAGTAATTGGCAACAAAACATATATACATATTGGAATGTACCTCAACATAAAACACTTTTATGAAAATATCTCCTCTAAAGAAATTAAAGGAGCAATGTTTAATTCAGTAAAAGATTTTTTAAAACTTACGCCTAAAGAAGTGATCGATGAAAACTTGACAGCATTAAAACGATTAGTTATATTTTGTAAAGAGAATAATATTAAATTAGGAATGTTCGAAGGTTGGACAGAAGGCGATAATGGCGTAGGAGTAGATTGGGAATTTTCAGATTATGCAAAAAGAACAAGAAAAGAAATTCATCAAAACTATATCACACTAGACAGTATTATGGGGTATGCAAAAAGAAATTTAAAACAAAATGAATGGTACGACTTGCCAACATCAGACCATCCAAGTTCGTTGGCACATCTGCTATTTTGGAACAGCCAAATATATCCTTGGATTATAAAGGAGACTTATAAATAAAATGACTAAACATAACAGGAAAAATATGAATTTTAAAACAGCAATGAAAACAGTTTTATGGGATAAGAAATTTGACTTTAAAACTAGAGCAAGTAGAAGTGAATACTGGTGGTTTGTAGCCGGTTGTGGGTTAATTGGGTTTTTTACAGGAATGGCTGATGTAGCCGTTATGGGCATTGACAATCTTGACAAACCAGTAGGTCCTGTATCGATAATAGTACAATTACTAATTATAGTACAAGGTATTGCCGTAACAGCCAGACGTTTACAAGACAGAGGCAGAAGTGGTTGGAATCAACTATGGGGTCTAACAATTATTGGATTGATTCCAGTAATATATTGGACACTGATGCCTGCTAAAGAAAAGAAAAACAAATGGGGTGTTAATCCTCGTATAGATGAACTAAAGTATGAGCAAAGCAATTTGCCTAAATAAGAGATAATAGATGCCATTATTTAGTGTACCAAACGATGTCGAATTTTCAAGACGTGTTGACCGTGAAGATGGAACAGGACTTGATTGGGTAGAAGAAGGATTTGAAGAGATCTTTGCAAACAGGAAAGTAATTATATTTGGATTACCAGGAGCATTTACTCCTACGTGTTCAACTACACACTTACCTGGATTCGAAGCATACGCAGAACAACTGAAAAAAGATTTTAACATTGACGACATTTATTGTGTTAGTGTTAATGATGCTTTTGTTATGCAGGCTTGGTTTGCCCAACAAAACATTAAACACGTTAAGAGTATAGCAGACGGCAATGGAGACTTTACTAGAAAGTTAGGTCTTTTAGTAAGAAAAGAAAATATCAACTTTGGATTGAGAAGTTGGAGATACAGTATGTTAGTTGAAGATGGAGAAATTCAAGTAGCATTTATCGAAGACGGATTCCAAGATAATGCTGACGGTGATCCATTTGAAAAGAGCGATGTTGATACGATGAAAACTTGGCTTTCTCAAATGCACGGAGAACCTGAGGATACCGAAGAGTAGGTTATGCCTACTTGGCAGGCGTCCAATCTCATAAAGCAAAATATTGTAATAGGGTTACCTAGAACAGGTACCACCAGTTTATGTGCAGAACTATCAATGCCTGGGCATAAGTTTGAAGTTGAACCTGTTCTAGAAAACTTTATTAATCCTCCACACCATACAACAAAATATCTCACAACATTATTGTGGGACAATCAAGAACTTAACAAACAATTACAAACTACTGTTTTAGATGGAAGTTTTAATATGTATTGGACTTGGCGGGTAGATATGAGAGAATGGTTACTGAGTGGAGTATGCTGTCAAAAATTAGATGTTTGGGGATATCCTAGTCCTAAGTCTAATGCAAAACTAAAACCTTTCCTAGCAGAAGAGGAAGATTTAAATTACTGGCTACAGCGATTACATCAGCACAATTTATTATTATCAGAATGGAGCAGTCTTTATCCACAAGTATTCTTTACACACCAGCCTTTAGAATATATGCAATATGCGAGTGGTAAGCAAATGCCATTACATCTCAAAGAACAACTTGTGCTTAATCTAGCAGAAGTAGAAAACTGGTATGAGTTTACATTTGTAAAAAGTGAGCCATACGAACAGTACTTGGATCTGCTAGAAACTTTTACTTGACATTCAGAAAAATCAGTGTATAATTAAAACACTTGGTAAATATCAGAAGCAGGGGAGAGTATGAAAAAATTTATGAATTGGTTAGAAACATTGCCTGGAGCAATTAAAGGACCATTAGGCGTATTATTTTTATTTACAATTTATTATCTATGTGCAACATTATTAGGTAGCACTCCTGTACAGGTATTGTTTATCACAATGCTGATGTTATTCCTCACTCCTCAATCACAACGTAGTATAGAGTCTGTAGAAAAATGGTATAGAAATAAAAATATAGATGCCTCAACATACAAAGTCAAAGACTACTATTCAGATGATGAGGACTATGGAGGATTCTAAAAATATTCTTTTTATTCACGGAGCAGGCAGTAACACAGTGGTGTACAATCATCTGCGTATGTGGTTACCTACACACACTCCATATTTCTTAAATTATGATGTAGAAGAAACAGTGGAAAGTATTTTAGGAAGAGCATCAGAAGAATTAAGAGGTAAGCCAGTCACAGTTATAGGACACAGTTATGGTGGACTACTAGGATTTTTGTTTGCTACAAAAAACAAACTTGTTGAAAAGTTAGTAACAATAGGCACACCTTGGCAAGGAGTTCCAATGAGCGACTTGTTAAAACTTACAGCACACAGCAGAGTGTTTGATAACACAGAAACCACAAGCAAGTTTATACAGTTTATAAACAGTAGAACATTTAGTATGCCACATCTAAATGTTATATGTGCCGGCAAAGGACACGTGGCGGCAGTACCAGGTGGGGCACCTAACGATGGAACTGTTCCACATTACAGTCAATTACAAGTTCCCAAAGGTGTAAGTAAATGTACACAAATTAGAATACCAAATAATCATTCAGATACCTTACACACTATGAATTTAGTAAGTGCTGTTTTAAGTTTTGTATTTGAAGATGATTTAAAATTAACAACATATAAAGACAAGTTAAATGAATACAGCAATAGACCTTATTAATAAAGAAATAGAAAGTTTAGAAAACAAAATTGCACAAATTAAACATCACGCAAATTTTGTAGGAGGTTTGGATAGTTGCGATTACGAAGCAATAGGATATAGCAACACTAAGTTAGACGAAGCAAAACAATTAGAAGAACAATTAGTAAAATTAAAACAGGATAAGAAAGAATTATTTTATTTTAAATAGGAGAGTTGGCTGAGTGGTCGAAAGCGGCACCCTGCTAAGGTGTTAACCGGGTAACTGGTTCGAGGGTTCGAATCCCTCACTCTCCGCCAATGTTTAGATTTTGCCCGAGTGGTGGAATTGGTAGACACAAGGGACTTAAAATCCCTCGATAGAAATATCGTGCCGGTTCAAGTCCGGCCTCGGGTACCAATTTAAGCGGATGTAGTATAACGGCTATTATGAGACCTTGCCAAGGTTTAGATCCGAGTTCGATTCTCGGCATCCGCTCCAGTTATAGCAGTGGCATATTTGAAATAAGATAACTATATGTAATGAAATCAATTTTAGGAATAACAGTTTTTTTGATAGGGTGCATAGGGTTAAGTAGATACTTGCCCTTCCTAGATAGTGGTATGTATAACTTTACACCTTTGTTGGCTACGGCAGTATTACTTCCAAGTATTACTACTAATAAAGGTTGGTTACTTGCACCCACACTGATTTATTTTGTCACTGGTATCTTTATGCCAGACTGGACCTTACAATCAGCACTAATGCCTATGTTAATCATATCACTATCTCCTTACGTTGCAAAACTGTTTGGCAATGCCTTTTCAGGCGGACTTGCTAGTTGGTTATTGTGGCATATCACTGTAAACTTTGGTTTAATGTATCCTCCCTTTAGTGCCGAAGCACTTGCTTTTGACTTACGTTTGTTATGCAGTACAATGCTGTATATCTCTTTGTATACTGCATTACAGCAAGGTTTTGAAAAGATTCAAGAATTTAAACATAACGTTATCTGATTCTACTAATCGACTAAATACAGTTGTAATAAAAATTACAGCATACACAAAAAACAACATACAAACACATTTATAAGCCTTATACTTAGGCTCAGTTTACTATTGAAATAGGATTAACAAATGGCAGATATCAAAAACTATGGAATTAAAGGCGTTGGTGCTAATATCCAATTGGGTAAAGCAGGTAACACTATCGAATCAAACAGCGGTAATATTATACTTAAAGCAGATGGCGGCTCACTTGCTACTATCTCTGGTGCTAACGGAACAGCATCAAGTCACTTTGTTACTAAGGCACAGTTAGATGCATTAGATTCAGAAACAGGAACAGGTTTCGCAATTGAACTGGGAGATATAGATACTTCTCCAGGCGATGGCGATTGGCACATTACTCCAGACAGAGGAGACTATGCAGGTAATAGTAGTGTCATTAGACAAGGTGCAGTTACAACCTTTGATAACGACACCAAAATATCAACTGCCATTGATAAATTAAATGAAGCAACACTTAATGTTTATAACAATACATTTGTAAGAGATCTTTCATTTACAACTGATGTAACACAAGGTGGTAATCCACTTACTGCTACATTAACAATTACCACAACAGGTAACCCAAACAGATATGATATTACTTGGGGAGACGGTGATACAACAACCGCTACTTCAGACAGTACTCCAAGTCATACTTATACAGATAATACTAACTCACCATTTGATGTAACAGTTAGAGCATACAACAATGCAGGTGCTGGAGAAGGTTCAGAAGCCTCCCACACTGAAACAAACTTTATAACATTATATACTGCAACACCGGTTGCAGACTTTGAACTGTATACAGCATCAAGTGGAGGTTCTGCTTTAACAGGAAACGATAGACATATTAGAGCAGGCGAAACAATTTATTTAGAAAATACAACTACCAACTCAGGCAGTTCAACAAATGCTTTCCAAGTTGATTGGGGCGATGGTAGTGCAAACAGTTCAGTGACAGCAGGAGCGGCTGGTGACGTAGGTGGCGGAAGATTAAGCCATACTTATACAGCAGATAGTGGTAGTGGTATGCACACAATCACAATGCAGTTGACTTCACACAGTTCAGCAAGTCCAACAGACGTACCTGACACTACAACTGATTCATTAAAAGTTTATGATGCCAGTATTGCAAATCCAACAGGAACACTAACAGGTAAAACTATAGTGTTCGGAGAAAGCAGTACAGGTACAAGTCCAAGACTAGCACACGGTTATACTGACAACAGTTCAGAAGATAGTGTAAGTGTTGGATCAAGTGTTACAAGAATTACAGCCTCTAGTGCAGGCTCAACAACAATTACCCAAGCAATGGGTTCATATGTATTTGATGCAAACTCAGGCACAGTTGTTGCTACTATTGATGGCACAGCCGCTGGTAGTAGAGCATTAACAACAGGTGACGATAGTGGAACATATACTTCATTAGTAATTAACGAAGAAGCAGATGGTCAATTCTTAAGTGCAACAGGAACAGGATTAAGTTTTACAAACTCAATTTATGCTCCTAACTTAAAGAAATTCTACAAAGCACAGATTAGCAAAACTACATCAGAATTAGGAAAAGGCTCACACAGTTTTAAACTAGGCGATGACAGTGGCGATACTAACGTTCTTTCATTTGTAATGGACGATGTTACATCAACACCAACAGTAGATATGAGTGGTGCCAGTGTTGCTCAGGCAAGTGCTGGTACATTAGTTTATGTTTCAGGTGTTCCTTACTATACTAACAATGCTACATTAACACTAAGTGGTGTTGCGGTTTACGATTGGATAGGTCAAACATATAGAAATGATAGTACACCTTTTGATGTTGAAAACGGTACAAACTTTGAAAGTACTTCAGGCTCAGCAATAGGCAGTAACGGATATAGTTATGCAGATGTAGACGGAGCAAGTACATTCTTAAATAGTGGCACACCAGTTGCTGAAACAGGTAAAACAAGTGCTTCACCATATACATTAGGCGATGTTACAGTTAATGTTAATGGTGGCGGAACAGGCGTTGAACAATTAAGAGCAAGAATGAACAACGTTAATGGTAACGGCTCGTATGCAGAATTTACAGGTACTAAAGTACAAGCATTAAACAGTAACTCAAACGTTATTGAAAATGCAATAGCAGTAAGTGATAGTTTAGGTGCAACGTTTGATGACGATGCTATCAGGGTAACAGGATTTAGCGGAGCAAGTGATAATCCAACAATAGCAGGCTCAACAAATTTCTACACAGCAAATGGCTGGAGTGGTGCAGAAACTATTGCAGGTACAAGCGAAGCAGTTATTCGTTGGGGTACTTTACAACACTTTGATACAGATTTAAGTTCAGGTTACTTGCCAGCAGGGCCAGACTTGAACACAGGTAGAAGTGGAGCACAATACTTTACTTTTGCATTTAGAAGAACAGCAATGGCTAACTTCACAGTAACACTTACAGGAACAATTAGTGGAATGTTTATAGCGGCTCCAGGTACTGACATCGACGATGCAAGTACAATCAATGGATGGTTAGACTGTGGCATTACATACGCAGGTGCAGGTACTCCAGGTGCAGACACAGGCAATGGCGGTAACGGTTCAAACGGTTGTGCATTTACTTCTGGGGACAGAATTTTAGATGGAACAGCAATGAGCAGTGACAGTTTTACATTTACACTTGGTGACCAAAATGGTACAGGTGCAACAGGTAATAACATATTAGTAAGAATCAAATTAGAAGATGGCGATTCTTTAACAGCAATTAGTATAGCATAGGATTAAAAAATGGCAATAAGTGACTCACAAAAAGTTGACCTACTATGGAAAAAGGTAGGTTTTGCGAAGGCAAAAACAGATACGAACTCAAACAAGTTTGCTCCCAATGAAGCAACCGCTTCAAAGGCAAAGATATCTGCTAGTCAGATACTACAGCAAAGTAGTTCTATACCTGGAACACAACCAGCATCTAACACAAGTATCGTAGAGGTCTATAGCGATTCTGTAGGTAATACATTACTAACTACTGAAGATACAACTGCTACTGATAATAGAACTTGGACAACAGGAGTCACTAATTGGGTAGATCCAAGTTTTGGTGCTACATACCAGTTAAAGGTTTATGCGGCGGCAAGTGGTACAGCAAATCCTCAAACAAATGGCACACAGTTGTTTGAAACAGGTTCTGGTAGCGAAGACCAATGGTACTTTGACTATGATGCAGGTATCCTTAACTTTATTGGTACTAACTTACCTTCAGCAATTGGAACAGGTACAGCAAACGTAATTTACGTTGCAGGTGCTAAGTATGTTGGAGCATTTGGAGTAGGTGGTTTAGATACTAGTACAACATTTAAGAAATCAAACTTAGCGGCAGTATATGCCGACAGTAATATTAAAGACGGTGACTTAGTTAAAGTTGATGACAACGGCGATGGCGAATATGCTTTTTATATGTCTAATCAAGACAATCCAACTCAGGCAAGTCATTTAATACTAATGGGTACAGCAGATAGTTCAGGATCAGATTCAGGAACAATGAGAGCAAACGTATCCTATAGTGATACAGGTACTACCAATATTGGTAATATTAGTGCTGGAGCATCAGGCTTTAGAACTACAGTTGAAGTTACTCAGGTATTTGATGGCGATACAACTTTAAGAGTAGGCGATGCCGGTGATGCAGATAGACTTATGCCAGATGCAGAAGTTGACTTATCAGAAGTAGGTACTTATGTAGCAGTCAGTAACTTTGTATATGGTGCGGCGGCTGATACAGATGTTAATGTAACTATTGCAAGTTCAACAGGTTCACAAGGCACAGCAATAGTAACTGTAACAAAAGCATAATATTACTTGACTTTCAATAAAAATTCATTATAATAATACTGAAGAATAAATATCAGTATGACTAAAAGTAAAACTCAAATGACTAAGGCAGAATTAATCGATGCTTTGAAAAAAGCAGAAGAAAAGATTTTGTTCTTAGAAACTATCAATAAAAGCCTAGAAGAAGAACGTGTAAGTATGGCGGCAAAACTTTTAGACGATGATGAAAACAACCTCGTCGACGTGCTAAAAAACAAAGTAAAAGCACTCGAAGAAGAACTATCTAAAAAATAATGGCAAAAGTATTTGTGTACGGCACGTTAAAAAGAGGCGGAAGTATCAGAGGAGTACAGGAACACGATCCTGATAAAAAGTTTATCGGTATGGCTGTTACTGCTCAAGACAAATACAGTATGATGGATATGGGAAGTTTTCCTGCATTGCTGTTTAATGGCGAGCACAAAGTTAGTGGAGAAGTTTTTGAAGTTACTCCAAAAGGATTAGACGACTTTGATATGATAGAAGGATACCCAAACTTCTATAATAGAGCATTAATAGATGTTCAAGGAGAAGGTAAATGTTTTGTTTACTATATTCCATTGTTTGCAGAAGATCCAACAACAGGCGAAAGAATTGATAATTTAAAACAGCACGGCTGGGATATGAATCCAGTCAACGAACAAAGTCCGCATATTACATTAGCGGCAAACACATTAACATATAACGATCCATATAGTGACACATACATACAGGACTATGATTATGAACTCGACGACGAAGAAGACATTTAAAAATCAAATATTAACCTATAATAGAAACCCCCAACTAACTCCTTGGTTCGATAAGCGACTTGATGCCGCCATAGATGATTTGATGTACAGAGACCGTAATCAACTCAATATGATGAATGAAGCATTAACAACAGAATTAGTAGAGTACAGACAGAAGCATAACAAACATACTGTCTGTATTGGAATGAGCGGAGGCATCGATAGTGCCTTAACCTCTTCGCTTTTTAAGAAAGCAGGATATAGAGTAATAGGCGTAACTATGCCTATATACCAAATAGAAGAAGAGACAGACAGAGGCATAGAAGCCTGTAAAGCATTAGGCTTGGATCACAGACACATAGATTTATCAGATGCCTTTAATGCCGTAGTAGATGCAGAAGCAAAACTAGATGCAAGTATTTTAAGTAGTTGTAGACACGGTAAGATTAAAAGAGGCAACATAAAAGCAAGACTTAGAATGATTACACTTTATAATTTAGCAAGTGCTAGTAATGGGTTTGTTGGAAGTACAGATAACTTCAGTGAATTAGCCGCAGGGTTTTGGACACTACACGGAGATGTAGGCGATGTAGCACCTATTCAAAGTCTTTGGAAAAGTTGGGAAGTTCCTGCACTAGCAGAAATAAATGGTGTACCACAATCAACTATTTTAGCAGTACCCACAGACGGACTTGGTGTAAGCACATCAGACGAGGACCAATTTGGTTTTAGTTACTTGGAATTTGACTTAGCATTAAATGAAATGATAATGCACCAAACAGATGACGTTACACAATTTGATGGTAAAATGACCGAACAAGATGTTAGTATTTGTCTTAACGTTGCAAAACGTGTATCAAATACAGCATATAAAAGATTCAACCCTTTAAATCTAGAACATCCAATGGATAAGATGAGATTTAAAAGATTGGAAGGACTTGACTCACAATTTTGATAGTTTATAAAATTGTTTGTTAAATATAACACAATGGAGAAAATATATGTTTAATTGGATTAGAAAATTATTTGGAACTTCAACTCCCGCACCTGCTCCGGCACCTGCTCCTGCTCCAGCACCAGCAAAGCCAAAAGCAAAAGCAAAAGCAACAACTAAAGTTAACCTATCTACTAAGACTAAAAAAGAATTAGAAGATTACGGTAAAGCAAACTTTGGTATTGATATTGATATGCGTAAGAAGAAGTCAGACCTTATAAATCAATTACAAAACTTAGAACACAATAAGTAAAGCAAGATTCCAGGTAAATATTAGGTATGAATAATATTTACTTGTTTCAACCTAATTTTAAAATTGGGGCAGGAAATTTCTTAGGCTACTGGCTCCCATACAGCATTGGCTGTTTGTGGAGTTATGCAAGGCAATCAACTATCGTTAGCGAAAATTATGTTGTTAAAGATATAATTTTTAAACGAGAAGACCCAAACAAACTGATGGCACGACTAGATAACCCTAGTGTCTGTGCCTTTAGTTGCTATATGTGGAATTGGGAATACACCAAACATATCGCACAAAGAATCAAAGAAACATATCCAGACTGTACAATATTGTTTGGAGGTCCTCAAATCACAGACAGACCTGAGGAAGAAAAATTCTTTGAGAAACACCCATACGTCGATACAATTAGTTTAGCAGAAGGCGAAGAAGCATTTACTAAAATGCTAGAAACTAAAGTGGCAGGCGAACCTTTAGAAAAGATATATGAGTTACCTAGATTGGTAGACTTAGATATTCCTAGTCCTTATCTGGACGGAACATTTGATAAAATTATAGCAGACAATCCTGATGTAATATGGAATGGCACATTAGAAACTAATAGAGGTTGTCCGTTTGCTTGTACATTTTGTGATTGGGGAAGTTTAACATACGCAAAGATTAAAAAATTTCCTATACCCAAAGTAATACAAGAACTTACCTGGATGGCAGAAAACAAAATAGATTATGTAACTATAGCAGACGCAAACTTTGGAGTATTCAAAGATAGAGATATGGAAGTCACAGAAAGACTTGTTGAGTTACAAAATGAATATGGTTATCCAAAAGTTGTAGATGCAACTTGGTACAAAAACAGTAGCGAAGATGTATTAAAGATTGTTAAGAAGTTTATCAGTAGTGGACTAAACAGAGGCATCACTTTAAGTGTGCAAAGTATGGATATGGATGTACTTGAAGAAATTAAACGTAGAAATATGGAGTTCAGCAACTTAAAAGAAATATTTGATATATGTAACAAAGAACAAATTCCAAGTTATACTGAACTCATACTAGGCTTGCCACAAGAAACATTTGAAAGTTGGTGTAAAGGTTTATGTGATGTAATTGAAATGGGCCAGCACAATGCTATTGAAAGTTGGTTAGCACAATTACTGGAAAATGCTCATATGAATACTCCAGGGCAACACAACGAACATCAATATGATGTTATCAATGTTAAGAGTTATGTTAGCAGTGAAGGAGAAGAAGATGACATAGAAGAGACTGTTGATTTAATACGTGGTACAAAATATATGCCACGTGATAAGTTTATAGACAGTTGGTTATACAGTTGGATGATTAATAACTTTCATAACTATGGCTGGACACAAATGCTGTCAAGGTTTGTACACAAATACAGCAAAGTGTCTTATTTAGACTTCTATAACACCCTGTGGGGTCGTATACACAACGATAAAGGTTTTGTAAACAAAGAGTTTAATAAAGCAAAAGAGTACATTAGCAGGTACTTAGAGACAGGCGAAGCAGACGGCTTCAATGGGCATACCTTGATGTGGGACGCCCAGAAAGATTTTCATATTAATCGGAAACAAGTTTTAGAATTTATTAAAACTAGTATTGTAAATAGTTATGGGATAGACGAAGAAATATTCGAAGACTTAATTCAGTGGCAAGAAGATTTTGTAACATCTTACGACCTTGAGTATCCTATGCAAGTAAAACAAAATTATAACTTTCACGAATTCATTACTGATGAAGAGTGTAAACATCTAATAAACATTAATAAAAATATCACAGTTAATTTGGTGGATTCTTTTACAGACAAAGAAGACTACCTTAACAGAATGTACTACAAACGTAGACAAGGGTGGGGGAAAGTAAGAGTTGTAGAAGATGGTACACAGACCTATTAATTCAGCACTTAAACGTGAATATCACTTACAGATAAAAGAATATCTAATATCAGAAAATTTTAAATATAATGTTATAGGAGACTTAGGGTGTGGATATGCTTATCCTACATTAGATTTTTCTATCATAGATAATAAGAAGTTATTTTTATTTGATGGGTACTCAGAGGATAATGAACAGTTTTATTTCACCAAGCAAGAAATAAAAGAGTTCTATACAAAACATTCATCCGAACACAATATAGAATTTGTTAATATAGCAAATAAAGATACTTGTCAAATTATCGACCCCATAGATGTTTGGGTGTCTATTATGTCTGTAGGACTATATATAAATCCTGCAGAGTACAAAGAGTTTATTCACAGGCTCGGCTCATCTAGTCATAGATTTATTTGTACTATATTTAAAGACAATCCTATATACAATGAGCATATAGAAATAGTTAATATAATTGCTGATAAGTCCAATAACGAAGATTGCTTACTTGCTAGTGAACAAAAGAAGTTTGATGTAGTGTTAGCAGAAGTAAAGTTTATTTAACGATAATCATCTAAGTTTATAATACCTTCATCGTATATACCCTTACCAAATTCTATCTTTTTCTTTTTCTTTTTCTTGCCTGATTTTTTGACTGGACTATATCCGTACATACCTAAAAAGTAGTTTGGACTTCTGTCTTCGTGTGGCATAGGCGGAATGCTTTTGCTGGAATCAGTGGAGCCACTGTCGGCGTTTCCGCCATCTGCAGAACCAGTCGCCCCTCCTGAACTTGTGCCGGCACCTGCTGGTCCGGATACATTTGCTGTACCGGCGTTAAGTTTTTTCTTTTCGAATAAATCGATATCCTTCATAACTCTATGCTGATAAAGTAGGGAAGTTAGGATGGTTAGGTGATACTGCAGAAACATCTGCTTTGCTATCACTTACACTTTCTAAAGTCCTTGAATCGTAATCGTATGCTTTCCAAATAGTGTTGTCTGCTACTTTTTCAAAGTATTGTACAACTCTATCAGTACCGCTTACGTCTACTAAATCTATGTAAAAGCACTCATAAGCATCTGCGTCGACGTGATGTTCTGGTGCGGCTTGTACATAACCTTTTTCTGCTGGGAAGATACTAGTATCAACTCCTGCACTTGTCATATCAGTTACTAATTTATCTTTAGTATCCAATCCTGCGTAATAATGACTCATTATTAAATCTCCAAATTAATTTGTAATAGTATTTATCACTTTGGAAGTTGCTCTCCGCTTTCATCCATATTTCCAAGGTATTCGTGATACTTGCCCATACTGTGGTCAGCAAATCCATCTACGAGGTTGAAACTCTTAATAGCCTCCCAATTACCTCTGCATTTGTCTTTGAATCTTTGCCAATATGTTGCTTTTCTTATGTTACCATAAGTGTTTATGTACCTTAATACTCCACTATGTTTAAAAATTAAATTAAAGAATGTTGGCGGAACAACTGTGACTAAGTCGTTGTTGTTTCTGTATCTATAGTAAGGAAAGTCTATTAATTTAAGAAATTCTCTTGTGCCTACTCTTGGTTGACCAAATGTATGACATCCACCATCAGGTCTTAGTTCAACAGCAACCAATAGTGCCATTGCACCACCTAAACTGTGTCCTACTACCCATAATGTTTTCTTTCCACCCTTATTATGTTTTGCTAGTGCTTCTTTAATTCCAGGGATTACCTTTTCATATTCTGCATAGAAACCTCTATGTACTCTACCTTGTACGTGATGCTTTACTGGGAACGTTTTTAAGTCTGCCGCAATATCATTTAATTGCGTAGGCTCTGTTCCTCGACAAGCAATCAACACATCATCTTTATCACTTAGCACATAAGCCTGTGCTCCGTCCACGTCGATGTATGTTGGTGGTAATGGTTTATTTAAAAACTTTTTTAGAGGCTCTAAATCTTTTATCCCAGGTCTTGCTTTAAGTAAGTCCTTAGGTTCACAGTATGCCTGGTGTGCCAGCATACTTAATAACAAACCGCGTTCGCGGTAGTTCATATCTTTTATTGCCATTTTTATGTTACTCCTGTATTGTATGTATGATGTAAAAATACTCTTACCTACGTAGTATTTATAGAAATTAGATAAATATTAATGTACAAAGAACACAGTATTACAAGAAAAAACATTATTTTAAATAGGAAATAAAATGGCAAACATTAAGCAATTCGGAATCAAAGGTATAGGTTCCACAGTACAATTTGGTAAAAGCGGAAATAAACTTATCAGTGACGCAGGTGTTTTAAAAGCAACAGAGTCAGATGGCACAACTTTAGCAAAAGTTAAAGGAGCAGATGGTACTGCTTCAGACGAATTTGTTACCAAATCACAGTTAGAATCTACTTTTGTAGAATTCACTCAGTACATCAATACTTCTGTAGCATATACAGACGGTACAGTCAACTTAGGAAACATCGTAGGTAATACTGCTGTAATAGGTGTTTCAGTAACAGTACCATCAGGATGGGGTGGCACTCCAACATTAACAGTTGGAGACTCCGGAGATCCAGATAGATTCATTAGAACAACTGACGTAGATTTATCAGAAGCAAGTCAGTTTCAATCAGACGATATGCACGTTTATAGTGCAAACACAACATTAACAGCAACCGTGAGTGGCGGAGATACTTCCGGAACAGCAACAATTTTAGTTGAAATGGTTGCAGAATCATTAATACCGTTGAACTACGGTGACGTTAGTTAAGGAGCATTAGATGGCAGATATTAATCAGTTTGGATTAGTAGGATTAAGTGGAGACGTTCAGTTAGGTAAATCTGGCGTAAGACTTTTAGACGACAATGCCAATAGTGTGTTCAAGGCAAGAAATGCCAGCAATAATGCAATGGTCAAAATGAAGGGTGCAGAAGCAACAGCGAGTGACGAATTCATTGTAAAGGCACAATTACCAAGTGCTGATACTCAATTAGGCTTTGCAAGAAAAACTATTAACTTTGATGACGGTACAGTTACAATAGCAACTATACCGGCAAACTGTGCTATCACACAGGTTGATGTTATTGTAGGTTCAGGCTGGAGTGATTCAGACGCAACTACTCAGATTACAGTTGGTGACTCAGATGATGCTGAACAGTACTTTAATAATGCTGTAGACTTTACAACAGCAGGTACATATAGAAGTACATATAAAGAAGCATATACAAGTGGTACTACATTGAGTGCTACAGTTACTACAGGCAATGCAACGGCAGGAACTGCCACAGTACTTGTTAAATTGAAACATAAAACAATTAAAACAAGAGCCGCAAATGCACCAACAGACTATGGTGATCTTTCGTAATAAATAATTTACTTAATAAGAAAAAAGGAGCATTTTACTGCTCCTTTTTTGTGTTAGGGATTTCGCACCAGGTTACATAATAGGTTGCATTGCGACATACATAAACCAAACAGTGAACGCGAGTCCACCGAGTGTTAGTAAGTCTTCGCAAGTTTGACCATCGGGACAATATTTTTCTTTGAATTCTAAAACATTGTCAGTCATCTTTTCTAAAACTGATTTGTAATCACTCTTTGTGATTATAGACATTTCTTTTCTCCTTGAGTCTAAATTAATTAGCACCCTCGTTCACATTTCCTTACGGACAATGCTCAACTGAAAAAGTTCCTTAACTTTTTGTAAGTTCGAATATTCGACACTTAACCAACAGTTGTTGTGGAAGAGAGTAGTAGTTCTTCCACCTATATTTATATACGTTGTTTATTATATAAGGTTAAATATGGCTATTTTGACTTAAAAGACCTTTGACCAGATGCGAATGCTCTGTTTATTAAATTTGTTAAAGGATATAAAAATACTTTCGGGTCGTGCATCATTTCAAAGTTTTTGATAGTGCCTTCCCTGATTGCTTTTACTCTTACTGGATCTTTTTTAATTATGTTTCCTATTTGTGGTGCTAGTTCTTTACCCAATCGATATTGTAATTCAGGTAACTGTCCTTCGTCACCTTTTTCTAATACATAGTCAAATGATATCTCTTCCAGTTTGTCGTAGTTGATGTAATCATCGTACATATAAAATCCAAGATTTTTCAAATATTGTACACTTGCATTATCACATAATATAATAGACGGATGTCCTTGTATAAATCCGCAGTAAGTTTTTTCTGTTATAAATCCACCTGGCACTATGCCTTTTAAAAATGGATCACAATAGTTGTCTGGTATAAATCTAGCATCGTTTACATTTTGTGGAGTAAACAAAAAACTTTCAAACACAATTCTATACTTGAAGTCTTTGATTAAGTCTGTCATAGGACGTTGTATGTCGTTGTTTGTTATGTACATTTCTTTAGTGTTACCCAAGTCTAAGTTTCTTGGTAAGTCACAGTTTGCAACTAACCATTGCCAGTTTTCACAAAACTTTTCAGGTGTGCCTAATCTATCAGGTCTACTTTCTAGGTAACTATAATCACAATCAGGATATTCAAATATACCTGACTCTAACAATGCTCTTAGTCCTGCACTTCTCCAACTGCGGAATCTACCATTTAACGACATTGCTTTGTGTGGTTTGTTTGTTCTAAAGAACTTATTAATATATTCTTCGTTTGATAACTGCATTATTTCTTTTGCATCAGGAAAGAAGCCTTTATATCTTTTATGATTATTTACATAGTATGCTTCGAGTAAAAACAAATCAAAATGAAATATTTTAACATTAAGTGCCTTATTTAATTTTCTATTATATTCTTTATTGTTTGAATTTATTATAAAGTAAATATTATCATCTTCTACTTTATTAAAAAATTTTACTAATTCATCTCTGTAAGTAGCAAACTGTTGAGTTACACTTGCTTTTGTTTGATCTCTAATTACTTTGCCTGTAACACTTCCAAAACCGATTTGACTTTCACTTATAGTTTCGTTTATTATAACTGTATCGTAAGCCGCACACAATGTTTGTATAATTTGTTTTCTGTTTGGTAACCAAATTAAATCGTGAATACATATTGTACACATCTTAAATGACGAGTTTACAATTCCCCAATACCACGTGTTACGTTTGCTGAAACTTGAAATAAAGTTAGGGTCATCTATCGACACGCCGTAGTTTACTGTGTAGACTGGTCTTGCAAACAAGTTTAAATTATTTGCTTCTTCTATAGGTCCTCGTGTGTTGTATGGCTCATTAAGAATGTTATCGTTTACACCATTGTTTGAAGCATCTCTATAAATTGTAGAAATTAAGTCTTCTGTATTATCTTTTCCAAATGAAGTAATGGATATTTTCATACACATATTTATTGACACTAGTACCATAATCGTGTATAATATGATTATAAATTAAAAGGTATGTAGTATGGCAATTCACGCAATGGTAGACATTGAAACATTAGGCACTAAAGAAGATGCTGTTATATTAACTGTGGGCGGAGTAAAGTTTGATCCTTACACTGACAAAGACCCTTATGACAGATTTCTAATGGCTATTGACATCGATGAGCAAACTGCTAATGGCAGAGTTGTCGATGAAGGCACATTAGAATGGTGGGGAACACAACCAGCAGAGATTCAAGAAGAAGCATTCTGTGAAGAAGGCAGAGTTAGTGTAGATGAGTTTTGTAAAACATTTACTAAATGGTTAGTCGGGTGCGATAAGAAGTGGGCACAGGGTCCTAGATTCGATTATGGAATACTTGAACATTTTTACGCACAGTTTGGCTATCACAAGAATTGGTTTTACTGGCAAGAGCAAGATGCTAGAACATTGTTTAGCCTAGTGCCAGGCGATCCTAGAAAAAACTTAGAAGGTGTACAAGAAGGACATCACTCAGCAGTAGAAGATGCTGTTGTACAAGCCAAGGCTGTACAGAAATGTTTCAAACATTTCAACATTAACGAATGGTAAACTATAAATATATTTGGAGATAACTTATGAATTTTGTACCTTATGTAGTAGAGAAAGTAGCAGGCGGAGAACGTAGTTACGATATCTACAGCAGACTTTTAAAAGAAAGAATTGTATTTTTAAACGGCGAAGTGAATGATCCTGTATCAAATAGTATTTGTGCTCAATTACTTTTCTTAGAAGCGGAGGATCCAACAGCAGACATTAGTTTTTATATTAATAGTCCGGGTGGAACTGTAACAAGTGGTATGGCAATGTATGATACTATGCAATATATTAAACCAGACGTATCAACTATTGTAATGGGACAAGCGGCATCAATGGGAAGTTTACTTGCCCAGTCAGGTGCGGCTGGCAAACGATTCTTATTACCAAGAAGTAGAACAATGATTCATCAACCATTAGGTGGTGCAAGTGGACAAGCAAGTGATATAGAAATCCGTGCAAGAGAAATCCTACGTATGAAAAAAGAACTTACAGAAATTTATGTACATCACAATAGCAAAGATAAAACTTATGAACAGTTTGAAAGTGCTATGGATAGAGATAACTTTATGACTGCCCAAGAGGCACTTGAATTTGGACTTGCAGATGAAATAATCGATAAACGTCCAGATGAAGATTCCTAATCTATTATCGACCAGTCAATGTGATAACTTATTAGAAAAATTTAAAAAGTTTCCTAACCAAGTATACCACACAACAAATCCAACATTTAGATTTAAGCCTAGTGCTATAGGACATTTCCTAGTATGCGAAATGAGTTTAAATGAATGTATCGGTTTGTGGGGAGAAGTACAAAAGAATATGCCTTGGGCATCAGAACTTGTTACTGCTCGTATACTGTTTTATAAAAAAGGATGTGGTATAAACCCGCATACAGATTCCAGTTACGGAGAGCAAGACTCCAACCACAGTATAATTGTACAACTAAATGACCCTGAGCAGTACAAAGGCGGCACACCATATTTAGAAGAAGATCCAATAATGCTCGAACAAGGAGATGCAGTGGTTTACAATTACAACAGAAAGCATAGTGTAAGTACTGTGGAAAAAGGGCACAGGTTTGTTCTGAATCTAAGAGTTAGGCGAACGTAATCTATTAAATACTACTATGAATGTTATGGTGCTAACTTTCGAACAAATTAAAGAAATTTGGGAAAAGGAGTTATGGCCCAATAGAGAAAGTCCAATAGAAACTCATAGTGCAATGACTTGGCCCTTAACTAATACTGTACCATACGATATGGAAATATTTGAGTATGTTCCTATATTTTATGCCATAGAAAAAGATGATAAAATAGTAGGCGTAAACAGTGGACATAGAACAGAAGATAAAGGTTTTAGAAGTAGAGGCTTATGGGTACATCCGGACTATAGAAAACAAGGAGTAGGTAACTTGCTTTTAAAAATAATGTGCGAAGAAGCATATAATAGAGATTGCGAATGGATTTGGAGCATTCCTAGAAAGAGTGCATTGAACACATACAAGAAGTTAGGCTTTAAAACAGTTGGTGATTTTTTTGATGAAGGTATGGAATACGGTCCAAACATTTATGTATATAAGGATTTAGATTGAACGATATTTTAAAAGGTGGGTATGCAATAGATGACGAACTAACAAAGTCGTTTATTAATACACTACTATATAACACAAATATAGATGATTTTTCAGCACCCGATGGTGTGACTGATTTACACCATTCTTTCCCTCAGAAAATGCGTGATTGGATTGCAAGTTCAGAACTAAACAGAATACAAGGGTTAGAACAATTTAAATATTCAGATGTTACTAATGGAACAAGCGAAGCATTTATAATGTTCTTTTTGAGATATATGAACTTTGTAGATAGATTTGTATTTTTTAAAGGCGACTTTATAATGCACAAGGTAGCAAGTAATGTTGCAGGGTTAAACTGGAGTTGGATTGATTCAGCAGACGAAATAGATAAAGGTGATGCTTTGATAGTTAGTTGTCCATTTAGCGACTTTGGACAAGAGCATCCTGAGATGTTATCAGCACTAGATGTTTGTGATATGTTAGATATACCTGTGCTACTTGATATGGCATACTTTGGTATGTGCGATGAATTAAATCTAGATTTAAATAGAAAGTGTATTAAAGATGTTACATTTAGTTTGGGTAAAACATTCCCAATTATTAACTTTAGAGCAGGTGTTAGATTCACAAAAGACGAAATAGATGATCCTGTTGTATTTTCTAACCAACACGGCATTGTAAACACATTTGGAGCCTATGTGGGGTCAAAACTGGTTGAACACTTTAGTCCGGATTACATTTCGAGTAAATACAGATGTATAGCAAATACAGTCTGTGATAGGCTAAAAGTTGCTCCAACCAAATGCGTAATTTTTGGATCATCAGACTTGCAAGAGCATAACGACTTAAACAGGGGAAACACTTTTACAAGAGTGTGCCTAAGTAAATTAATTAGAGAGGAATATGATAAGTCCAACGGAACCTAAAGTTTTTAAACCTGAAGATTCAGTAATGATAACTCAGCCTGCTGTAGACCATTTTCTACAGTTGTTAGATGACGACACTAACACCGTAAGACTTATGCTAATTGAGGATGGTTGTTCTGGCTACAAATATGAATTTAACAAAGAGCATTTCATTGCTCCTAGCAATGGCGACCTAATTATTAAACTAGCAGACAGTAGATATTTAATTGTAGACGGAGATTATAAGTCAATGATGTTAGGCACACATATTAAACTATTAGATAATGGATTGAATAAAGAAATAGTATTAGAGAATCCAAATGTAGTAGGTCAATGTGGTTGTGGGGAGAGTGTGTTGTTCAATGAAACATAAGTATGAAATAAATTTTTGTTTTGTAAAATATCAATATAATATTCACCACCCTATCGCAAATAAGTTTGAAACTATGGGGTTTACTAAACTGAGTACTCACAATGACCAAGAACATAAAAATTGGTATGGGTGTAATAGAAGTTTATTTTTAGCAACTGGTTTACCAGGAGTAGAAAGTGAAATAAACGGCATTGGATTTTTAAGTGAAAACTCAGACCAAGACGAAAAGATTAAAGACATAAACGGACTCGAATTAACAATACTTGGAGAACGTAAATTAGAAAAGGTTGTAACAGATAATTACTCACAACCAATATCATTAAACTTGCAAAAGTCTAGTATTATAAACACTTACGGCATAGTGTACGAATGTGTAAACTATCCAGAAACATTAGATTACTACAAAACTAATTGGAAGTTTGAAGAAACAAGAAGTACAGATACTACAGCAATTTTAAGAAGTCCAAACAAAAGAAGTTTTATTAAATTTGTTAAGAGTGATAAGAATGCTATAAGTACTACTTACTTGGGAGTCGAGAACATCAGAGACCTGATTAGTTCTTACGTGTTCAGAGATTTAGAATTTGTTGATCCAGGTGTAAACTTTAATTTTAATTATGAATTAGATGAGAATATGACTGAAAGTGTAATTAACAATTACAAAATAGCACTTGCTGGTTCAAGAAAGAATTACGTTTTAGAAACAGCAATAGACAAAGCATTACCCGGATTAAACTTTGTGTTTAGCGAACGAAGACAATATAATGATATATCTGATTTAAACTATGATAAATTCAATACCAAGTTTTCTTAAAGATGAATATTGTGTCGAAGATGTTGACACAATAGATAAAAGAAAAGTAATATTTGACAATATATGGGATAGTGGAAACAAGGTAATTATAGACGAGGAAAAATATGAAGATTTTAGAAAGTATCTATACAAAAATAACTATGTTCCACTTAAAGACTATGTCAATAGAACCAGAGAATATGCTTTTGTTAACGATAATGTTTATTCTTTTGTTAAATTAAAATATGGAAAGTAATGTACGATTTTAGTGAATACACTGATGACCAACTTTTAGAAAAGAGGCAATCCCTTACTAAAAATTTAATGGGTCTCCCAGCAGGATCTGGTATGGCAAATTCAATTCATAATATGATTGAAATGATGGATATGGAATGGAGCGAAAGAATGATGAAGTATAGGGCGGGTAAGGCAGAAGATGAAGTTTTAAATATTGGCGATATATTTGATCCTCAAGATGAATTAAATAAAAAGAAAAATAAAAAGGAGAAAAAATGATACCAATGCACAGTTCTTGTACAATAGAAAAACACTTTTCTGTTGTGAAATATATGCCTGTTGAAGATAATGTATACGAATTAATCACAAGCAATTATAAAATAAGTGTAAACTTAGCAACAATAGAAGACGGCATAGAATTAGAAAATGCTTACTATACACACAATACAAATTTTCACAAGGTGGTATTTTTTATAGAGAATATATTGCACGACTCATTTATGGTAAATGTGGACCATATGGTTAAGTCTCAAAAAGTGTGGATTGATTTAATTAATCCAGTAATACTAGTACCTGATTTTATAGACAGTCAGTTTGCTGAAATACTACACGCAAAACTTAATACTATTACACCAGGAAGTGTAATTGACCATATAACTTTACTTGACATTTCACAAGATGTACAGTATAATTATATAGAAAGTGAATACAGATTACCTGAACAGAAAAATTTATTAGGTGAATTGAGCATAAATGATGAATGGTGGTGGTTTAGAGATGACATATCAACATTCGATGGTATTGCGGCAGATGAAGCCGACAGAGAGTTAGCAAGAGGACACGGAATAAGTGAACAAGCAACTAAGCCTTGGAAAGAGATAGAAACAGCAATGGCAGAAACATTTTTACCACAAGCAGAAAAACCTGAACAGGCAGAAATAGTAAACATTAAGGATATAAAGAAAAGTTGGAAACCAAAGATAGTCTAAGTAGACCACTACTAACAGAAATAGATGGCATCAATATGCTATTGCACAATGTTGAATTAAAAGACAACGAGTTTGTTGAGACTGATGATGTTAAGATGTATAACTTACATTGTGAAGAATTAGACTTGTTTGAACTCCCATTACTAGGCAAAGAATTAGACAAAGATTTATTTGATACACAAAGACAACGAGAATGGTATATACCTAAACACTATAAAGAATTAGACATAGTTGATTATGTTGCAAAACTTTGTCCAAGCGACAAAATAAAACAAGAAAGAGTCGCAGAAGAACTATACGAATATCAAGCCAGGAATCTACTAGATATGTTAAGATGTTTGGTATATATTATAGACACTATGAGAAAACACAACATTGTTTGGGGTGTTGGCAGAGGTAGTAGTGTTGCAAGTTATGTACTCTATTTATTGGGGGTCCATAAGGTCGATAGTGTTAAATACAATATAGACTTAAAGGAATTTTTTAAATGACAGTTAGAAGAACAAGTAAAGGCAAAATAATAGATATCGATGCAATGATTAAGGCTCAAGAAGACGTAGTCGCTGTAGGTAATATGAATGTTAATGCAAGAGGAGATAAACTAGGCCCAGGTGGTCAAGTGATTCAAACTGCTGAAGAAAGAGTAAGGGAAGAATATGAAAATAATCCTCCTGGACAAACAATGGAAAACGTAAGTCTAAAAGGAAATCAACCTACAAAAGTTGACTTCGATCCAGGTGCAAGTAATTTAGATCCTACACCAAAGACAGCCAAAACTGCTGAAGCAGAACAAAGAGCAGTTGAAAGAAAAGAAAAAGAACAAAAGAAAGAGGAGGCATCAATCAAGCCTGACCCAGTAGTAAAAACTCCTGCGCCACAGTATGCAGACAGAGAAGCGACTACCACAATAGATACCACCTCAAAGAAAGAAGAACCTAAATTTAAAGAAGTGGAGTTACCTAACGGTGACTTTGAAATGATACCAATAGACGAATGGGAAGATGACGAAACTCCAGGCAATTAATAATAAAATACTAGCAGTAAAAGGAAAGTTCCACATAGAGAAAACAGAAAGTGGAATATATCTACCTGACATTAGCGACAAAGCAACAGGACTAACACCTAGATGGTTTCAAGTTTATAGTGTAGGCGATGAAATTGATTGGGTAAACCCAGGGCAATGGATTTATGTTGCATATGGTAGATGGAGTGAAGGATTTAAAGTTGATGGTATAGATGAAACTATATGGCTAATTGATGACAAAGAATGTTGGTTAGTAAGCGACGAAGAGCCACACGGAGATTCATTATTCAGCGAAGACACTAGTAAAGTTAACCCAGGTTCTTTAACAAGAGACCCAAATGCGATTTGGGACGATGGCGAGTAGTTTCGACAAAGACGCATTTAAAGAATCATTTGGCGACACTATACTCGCAACCATAATTAATTTTCCACTTATACTAACAATAAACTATATCAGTCTAGAAGTATTTGAACTTAAGGCTCTAGCATTATCTATCGTAAACACATCTATACTGTTTAGCATTGCTGTAACAAGAAAGTATTGTGTAAGGGTATATTTTAAAAATAAAGAATTATTAAAAAAGAGAAAAAATGCCGTACATTGAAAAAACAGGTAACAAAGCAATAGCAGAACAACTTTGGCAATGGGAAGGAGTAATGCACGATCCAAACATAGATGGCTTTAATGGTTGGGGTTGTAAGAAAAAGATTTATGAAGTTTACTGGCAAGCCAAAGAAGCATTAGCAAAAGCACCTGAGTATGCGGATGAAGACAAATGGCTCAGAGAACAAAAAAGCAAAAAGTTTTACAAAGCACTAAAACGAGGTTAATATGAGTTTACAAGATTTAGACCCAAGGTGGGATAATCAAACATTAAACTACGATTTAGAAAAACATAACTGGCCCGAGTTTTGGTTAGGCATCGCAAAAGAAAAATTCCCTCAAATAGAAACATTAGAAACAGTACACAAAATACTTAACCCTACTCAACTTGTTGAACTAGGTCGTCACTTACAAAACACTTGTGGCGAAGAAAGATTCATAGAGAAAGTAGATGCATATTACAGTGAATATATTCCAGACTTACTCAACGGTGAAGAATGGATGCTACAAAGATTCTTTACAATTAGAATGGTAATACCTAATCAAGGCAAAGAAGGTAGACTACTACAATTCCATCAAGGGATTTGGGTAGGCAACGGTTTAGGTATGAGAACAGTTTGGACACCTTTTACAAAATGTTATGGTAATAACACAATGCAAATTATGGGGTGGGACGAGTCAGATGAATTAACAAAAAGATGTTATGATGAAAAGATGAGTAATGATGAATTACAAAATGAATGTGCAAAACATTGTTGGCCCGTAACATTAGAACCAGGACAAGCACATTTGTTTCAACAGCATCATATACACGGCAACTTCAACAACGACACTGACATAACACGTTGGAGTATGGACGGTAGAGTATTACCCAAAGGCGGACACTACCATAGAAAACTACCAGGCGGATACTTTAGATTCATTGGCGAGAGAGATGATAGACGCGAAATAGACACAACTAAAAAATGGATTACTTATGCAGGTTGGAATACTAAGTGGAGTAAACACTTGCCATTACCTATGCAACGTGCTATAATAGGACAATACTGCGACAAGCATAGTATTAAAATAAACGATTATCAATTTGAAAACGAATATGTAGATTGGTTACCTGGATTAGAAAAGTTTATTACAGGTTATGGCATAGATGCTATCGTATGTTGTAGTATATATTGTTTACCAGATGATGCTAAACGCAGAACAGAATTATTAAGACTAGCATTAGAACACAATGTTGAATTACATTTTGCTAACGAACTATGTAGTCTTAGAAGTGAGAAAGACTTAGAACACATACAAAAAGTGTTTGAGTTTGTAAACGAAAATACACCACCTAACATTACACTTGGGTACGAAAAACAACTGCTAATAGACATTTATTAAACGGTTGACATTTACACTATTAAAAGGTATAATAACTGATGAATAATATACACACAAAACAAGCAGATATGTTTGACAATCTAGAATTAGACACTAAACCTAATAATAAACTTATTAAACAAAAGTTAGTATCTTATTATAATGAAGGCACACATATTAAAATAACAACAACATCAAGGACATTTCAAACAATTACCGGCAGTGAACAAAATCATACTGACGTTGAAGTAACAGAAATACTTCCTACTAATTTAAAGAAGGTTGAGGAAATTTAATGAGAGACTTATGGGTAGAAAAATATAGACCTAACAATGTAAAAGATTATGTGTTCAGAGATGAAGCACAACGAGTTCAAGTAAGCAGTTGGATAGACGAAGGAGCATTACCGCACTTGCTATTCAGCGGAGCACCAGGGACTGGTAAAACAACTCTAGCAAAGGTATTGCTACACAGTCTGGGGGTAGACGGTAGTGATATTTTAGAGATAAATGCCAGTAATGAAAACGGCATAGATGTTATCAGAGATAAGATAACAAACTTTGTTAGTACAATGCCTTTTGGAGAATTCAAGTATGTGTTACTTGATGAGGCAGACTATATCAGTCCCAATGGTCAGGCGGCTCTGCGTGGTGTTACAGAAATGTATTATACTACTGCAAGGTTTATTTTTACTTGTAACTACCCACAAAGAATTATACCAGCACTACATAGCAGGTGCCAAGGCTTCCATATTGAAAAGTTAGATATGACAGAATTTACTTCGAGAGTAGCAACTATTTGTGTGGAAGAAAATGTTAAAATTGATTTAGAAACATTGGACACTTATGTAAATGCAACATATCCAGATATGAGGAAATGTATTAACTTGGTGCAAATGAATAGTACAACAGGCGAACTTGTTATGCCTGATAAAAGCGATACAGGACAACAGGACTGGCAGTTACAGATGGTGGACTTGTTCAAAGCAAAAGAATACAAAAAAGCAAGAGAACTAATAGTAGGACAAGCAAGACCCGAAGAGTATGAGGACATATTTAGATTTATGTATCGCAACTTGGAATTATGGGGAGACACAGAAGCACAACAGATGCAGGCAGTAGTAACAATCAGAGATGGTTTAGTTAAGAGTGTTAGTTGTGCAGATCCTGAAATAAATTTATCAGCAACACTTGTAGAACTCACACAGATAGCAGAAGCATAAACTAAATATACAGTATGAAGTTCTTAGTATTGTCAGATCTACATTTGAGAGAAACTCGCGCCGGTAAGATAAAAAATAACGGGCGTGGCGTCGGAGCATACTATGTTACTCAAGAAGCAAGAAAGATAGGCATTGATTGTTGTAACATAGACTATTTTTTAGACTGGCCCAGAGACTTATTAGTCAAATGTATTTTGTCTTATTTCAAAGACGAGAAAGAATGTTTAATTGGTTATAGCGGTAGCATTGATGCTAGTGGTACTGACTTCTATAAAGAATTAGTCAAAGAGTTACAGCAAGACATACCTCAGTTGAAAGTTATGCTAGGTGGTTTTAGAGAGCCACAAGGCGATAGTGATTGGGTAGACATATTGCTGATAGGTAGGTGTACAAACATACTGTTAGACTATCTGCAAGGCAAAGACATCAGCAAATATCAAGTGTTTGATAATCCGCCAGGGTATAAAAATCCTGCAGGGGTTATTATAGAACCTCCAGTATACAATATACTTAGAGAAGATGACTTTTGGAGTCCCAACGAATTATTAACTATAGAAACAGCATTGGGTTGTAAGTTTAATTGTAGTTTCTGCGGATATGATTACAGAAACAACAAAAATCCAACACTTAATGGGATAGATAGACTTGTTGAAACAATGCAAACAGCATACGACGTCGCTGGTATTACTAATTTCTTTTTGGCAGACGACACAATCAATGAAGTTGATGATAAACTTTTGTTACTAGGTGAAGTCAAGAAACAGTTGACGTTTGAACCTTGGTTAATGGCGTTTGTTAGAATAGACATAATGGGAGCAAAGACTCACCAAATAGATTTATTAAGAGAAGCAAACATACTCAGTCATTTTTATGGTATTGAAACTTTAAATCCTACTATTACAAAAATTATTAGAAAAGGCGGCAAGCCTGAACGTAACTACGATACTATGCGGTTAGTCAAAAAAGAATTTCCAGAAGCATTTACTTATGGCAACTTTATTATAGGATTAACTGGTGACTCTAAAAAAGATATTTGGGATACCGCAAAATTAATTTGTGATGAACAACTGCTAACTGCCGGAGGTACTACTGCTTTAAGACTTTACAGCCAGTTACAAAACGATGAAATCAAAAGTGAGATGGACAAAGATCCTGCCAAGTATGGATATACCATACTAGAACAAAAAAATATTAGTTGGGATAAGATAGGATATGAAAGTGATAATTGGCAAAATGACTGGATCAATAGAACTGATGCAAGTATTTTAAATCACCAAGTAGATGCTTATTATAGAGATAACTTGCCAAGCCTATATACTGCTCACGATTATGCAATGATGAAAACACTTATACCGAACGTTCCTATACCACAATATAACCATATGATGATGTTTGCACAAGGCGTACAAAATAGTATGATGAATCAATACATCTCAAATAAATCAAAGAGTATGCTATGAAGTTTTTAGTATTATCAGACCTACATATGAAGTCTACAGCGGTTGGAGATATCAAAAACAATAGCAGAGCCGTTGGTGCTTACTATGTGACTCAAGAAGCAAGAAAATTAGGCATAGATGCTATCAACATAGATTACTTTCTTTCTTGGCCCAAAGAATTACTCTTGAAAAGTATGTTGACTTGGTTTGGAGATGAAAAAGAATGTGTAATTGGTTATAGTGGTAGTATTGATGCAAGTGGTAGGGATTATTATAAATCACTAGTTCAAGAGTTACAAAAAGATATCCCTCAATTAAAAGTTATGTTAGGTGGTTTTAGAGAGCCACAAGGCGATAGCAGTTGGATCGATTTAATGTTGATTGGTAGATGTACCAATATATTACTGGATTATTTAAAAGGCGAAGATATTAGTCAGTTCCAAGTACACAACGATCCGCCTTGTTATAAAAATCCAACAGGTGTTATAATGGAGCCTCCTGTTTATAATATTGTTAGGGAAGAAGATTATTGGCAACCACAAGAATTAATGACTATTGAAACAGCATTAGGTTGTAAATTTAATTGTAGTTTTTGTGGGTATGATTATAGAAATAATAAAAAACCACAACTTAACACAGTTGACCGTATAGTTGAATCAATGCAAAGTGCATATGATTTAGGGGGAATAACAAATTTCTTTTTAGCAGACGACACTATTAACGAGGTCGATTCTAAATTAGAACTACTTGGAGAAGTTAAACGTCAATTAACATTTGAGCCTTGGTTAATGAGTTTTGCTAGAATGGATATTATAGGAGCAAAACCTCATCAAGTTGATTTACTTAATGAATGTAACCTTAACGGTTTATATTTTGGTATAGAAAGTATGAATCCTGCTGTTACAAAACATATTCGCAAAGGCGGTAAGCCTGAAAAGAATTATGAAACAATGAGATTAATCAAACAAAATATGCCAAAGGCATTTACTTATGGTAATTTTATAATGGGTCTAACTGGAGATAGTGAAAAGTCTATATGGGAACACGCAGAAAATATAGTAAACGAGCAACTGCTTACAAGTGCTGGCACATTTACATTAAGAATATACAGCAACTTATTAAATGACGAAATAAAAAGTGAATTCGACAAAGACCCTGCTAAGTATGGATATAAAATTATAGATTCAAAATATTATGTAGATCCTAAATTAGGCTATAACAGTGACTATTGGGAAAATGATTGGACCAATAGGGAAGAAGCACATCAACTTAATATCAAGATTAATGCCTACTTTTCAAAATATTTAGAAAGTGTATTTTCCGCACACGAAATTTCTAGTATGAAAGCCTTACTTCCAAATATGCGTTGGGGCGAGTACAACAACCAAATTGTGTTTGCACAAGGCGTTCAAGATAATATGATGCAAAAGTACATCAAAGACAAATCTAATTGGCTATTGACATAAA
>Ga0213869_10000369_pt1 | contig 37013 bp, 58 predicted proteins | sample PICome_10_FD_160083 | JGI IMG/M metagenome (GOLD analysis project Ga0213869, IMG submission 160083) | Coastal seawater microbial communities near Pivers Island, North Carolina, United States - PICO132 | ecosystem: Environmental > Aquatic > Marine > Coastal | place: USA: North Carolina...
TTGAACAACCATTATAATCTATTTGACGATGAATGTCAATAGTTATTGCGCCAACTCCGAGAAGTTCTTGATCTTCTCAAACTTAAGGTTGTTCTCAAACTTTTCTGCGAACTGATCGCCACGATGCGATATCACAAAGATGTTGTCATCGTTATTCAGTCCATGTAATGTCTCAATCAAACTTTCAATACCGACACCGTCTAATGCACCGTCAAGAGTTTCATCAAGTATCAATAGGTTAGTTGAAACAGAAGATCTTAGTTTAGCAACCGATCTCCAAGCCAACATAATTGATAATGTGATACGTAGTTTCTCACCTTCGGAAAAACTAGCATAAGTGAACTTGTCTCTGAACCTTGAACGTATTACTTCATTGAATTCTTCATCAAGCTGAAAGTCAACGAACAGATCAAACGCAGCAAGATACTTGTTGATAAGTTTATTAATAACGGGTATGTACTGAGAAATGATCTTTGCCTTAATACCACCATCTCTTAAAATGGTTTGGACAATATTGAGTACTTCATGTTCATCAAGTAACTTTGTTCGTATCTCAACTTGCTTATCTAATTTCTTTTGTAGTTTCTCAAGCTTGGTTGTATCAACTTCATCAACTTCTTTCTGAGCATTGTCGAGTTCTTTCTTATATGCAACTAACGCATTCTTCGACATTTTGATTTCAGCTCGGATCTCAGAGATCTTAAAGTTAACTGATTGAATCTGTTCTTCGATTTTTGAAATAGATCCAAGACGATCTTGATGCTTCTTAATTGTTTTTGCTATATCAACTAAACCTTTTTCAATACCAGCTTTCTGTTGATTCTTATCTATAATCTGTTCTTGTTTGAAATCATGCGCAATACCTTGCTTACATGTTGGGCAATCATCGTTATGTTCGTAAAACGATAGTTCCTTTTCAAATTGTACTCTACTTCTTTCGAGCTCAGCTCTCTTTTCAGTTGCATCAGCAAACTTTGATTTCTCATCAGGTTTATCAGAAATATCATCGTAGAGTACTTTCATAATCTCATCTTGAGTATCAATAGTACCATTCTTAGTTTCTATATCATCAATATGAGTACCCATCTTTTCTTTAATCTTATCGACTTCAATAGTTTTAATTTTACGAATCTCTTCATTGTTTTCTTCAGCAGATTCAATGTTGTTCTCAACCATTTCTATTTCGTATTTGTTGTCGTTAATATCAGTCTTAATACTTGACATACGATCTTTTGCTAATGTACCCATAACAGAGAACACTTGAATATCCAATAGGTCTTCGATAATTTCGCGACGTTGATATGCTCTCAATTCCATAAAAGGAATATAAGTAGCAGAACCAAGTACTACGATTTGATTGAATGCTTTAAAGTTGATACCTAGAATAGAATCTTCAAGGAACGCTTGATAATCTCGAACTGATGCATCTTGATTAATCATTGCACCATTCTTCCATATCTCAAAGAGATTAGGTTTGATACCACGACGAATCATATACTTATCACCACCTGCACTGAAGTATAGTTCAACGATAAGTTCTTTGTTATTAATAGAATTGACTAACTGAGCTTTATTAATATTTCTAAAAGGTCGACCGTATAGACCAAATACAATTGCATCAAGCAATGTACTTTTACCTGAACCATTAGAACCTGCGATTAGAGTACTAGGTACTTCGTTAAGTTGAATGGTTGTAAATACGTTGCCTGTGGATAATATGTTTTTATATTTTACTTTCTCAAAATTAATTCTCATTATAAACTAAGTGCCTCATGGTATAATTCATCAACTAAAGATTTTACTTTTCCTTTATCAACATTGGTCTCAAGACCATCAATATATTGAGATAGGATTTCAGTTGTGTCTTTTGTTTCGTCAAGTATTTCATCAACACCTTCTGCATCTAAATTCATATGATCGTCAACCGCTCGAACATCAACAGCTCCACACTCTGACATACGACCCATAAACATATCATATAGATAAGCATTAGTTCGATTTTGTACTATGACCTTTACATAAGTATCTTTATATTGATCTACATCGTAATTAGCAACTGTATCAACAGTCCAATCAGCATCATCATAAAATACTTTATAGAATACACGATTAGGATTCTCAATCTTAATCATCTCTCGAGTTTCAGTATCAAATACATGGAAACCTCGACTACCTTTATAATCAGACCAAGTCATTTCGTATGGTGATCCAAGGTACTCAACATTACCATATCTTGAAGGATGGTGAAAGTGACCAGAGAACGCAGACTCAAAATGTTTGAACACGTTCATATCAATACCGTGTGTACATAACGCGCCTTTCATCATCTCAAAACCTTTTACCTCAAGATGACCCATTAATATATTGGCATCAGAGTTTCTAACGATCTCAAGATTCTTTTCACCGTTCTCCTTGTTTAACCAAGGTAGCATAAGGAATTTTGTTGAACCAAACTCAATCTCTTTAGCAGTGTCTTGATATAAATTAAACTGCGGATAAGCACCTGTTAATAGATTCATACTATTGATATCGTTAGTACTTGCATAATATGTATCATGATTGCCAATAAGACAATGAAAATCAATATTACGTTTTGCTAATTCATCAAATAGAAACTCTTTACCTTTTTGTAAGGATGCATAGTTAATATACTTTCGGCGATCAAAAGTATCTCCAAGATCAAACACAGTAGTAATACCATGTTCATCAATATATGGAAAGAAGACCTCTTGAAAGAATTTTCTTTGGACTTCGTGGAATACTTTAGAATCACCTCTTACACCGATGTGTATATCGGTTACGATAGCTATCTTCATAATTAATTGTTGGCTGCTTGTTTTTCAGCCTGCTCTTTCTTTTCTAGATTCTGTAAGTAATTTAAGTAACGCATAGCTTCGCCGCGTTGCTTTTCAACCTTACCCTTTTTCTTTAATGCTCTATCCCATTTGAGACGAGATACTTTATCTTTATATACAACTCCATGCAAATGGTCAAACTCATGTAAGAAACATCTTGCTGTATATCCTTCAAACATTGCTTTCTTTGGTTCAAGATTTTCGTCATGCCAAGTAGCTTCAACACTACTAGGTCGAGCGATCTTAACATACATATCAGGAAAACTTAAACAACCTTCAACGTCAAGTTCAGTTTCTTCTGAAACAGAAACAACTTCAGGATTGATAAACATCATCACGTTTTCATCGTTCTCTCCAATAATAAAAACCTTATGATCCAAACCTACTTGGCACGCTGAGAGACCGAGGCCTCTTTTAGATACCATCAATTCAGTCATCTGTTGTTTTAATTCAACTGGATCAAATCCTGGCTCATCTAAATTAACATCAGCCAATTCTTTACTCAGAATTGGATCTTTATTACTTACAAGCTTCATAGTTTACCTTCTTCTCTCATTTGTTTACGAATGTTAGTTGCTGATATAGCATGAACATCTTTACCAAGATCGTGTTCTGTAAAAGTATAACCAACACCACGGCCATAACTAATATCAACAATATTAGGTACCTCTAAAATAAGATACTCTCTACCATTTTCAAAGCCGTGTTCTCTCAAACCGTTTTCAATACCTTCTATAGTTTGTATCATACCAAAAGGATTATCATCTTGTACTGCGGTACGTCCTGCACCTGCATCACCATCGAAATTATACACGTCTCGAACCATTATAACAACTTGTCCTGTCAATGTCAAGGACTTTTTGAATAATTCTGTATGACCGTCGTGCCAAGGCTGCCAACGACCTAACATTTGAACTGATGGTTTCTTATAGTCAAACATATTATCAATGTCAATCATCACTTTACTCCAAATTTAATATAACTATACCAAAGTCTTTCATGACCGTAATATAGTACAAATTTTATTACCATGTCCGCCAAAAAGACGGCTCCTACTGCTTTAGTGGGTAATCCAAAGTATAAAGCAATTGCTGCTGTTGTAATACTTGCTATGATTCTCCACGTTACTGCTTTTGCTAAATGCCTAGCTTTTGTTACTTCCGCCATGTTCCTTCTGTATCTCCTGGATGTGGTCCCAAACTTTCATATGAGTATCAGGCATCCAAGTCATAATCTCATAGTTTACATTAGTAGGTTTCTCAAAGATCTTATTCGTATCTTCAAATCTGCCTTCCTTAATTGTATTCATCCATACAGTATAATCAGCTGCGAATCCATCTCTTGCTTTCTGAAACGGAGCAACAAAATCTGTCACTGCTATTACGCCTGCTTTTACGACACCATCTGATAATAGTCTCATACGCATCGCTTGTCTCATACGGCCTTCATCACTGAAATCCCAATCGTCATACTCTTCTCTTACTTGGTCTGCATTAATCCAAACCCCTCCGACCAACTTTGCTAAAGGTTCGGCCAAAGTACTTTTGCCACTTCCTGGCAATCCGCATACTAAAATTTTCAATTAACTTTCCTTGGTTTTGGTTTCCTTTGTTTTGTCAACCTTATTCTTATTTAATTTGGCTTCAAAGTCTCCAATGAAGTCACTTATATAATCAGGCAATAGGTTTCCTGTCACCTCTTGTCCCATAGAATCAAATACTTCGTTTTCATGCATCTGTCTTTGAGACGCCTTAAACTTAATATACATCTGCTTCTTTTCTTTTGATATTCTTCGTAAGAAGGCATACCAAATGATTTGTGTAAAGTATGCAAATGGATTTTGTGATTTGTCTGGATTAAAGTTTCTAATATATTGAAGGCAGTTCTCAATTCCGTCCGAGATCATTTCTTCTTTATACATGTACCCACTAAAGTTTGGTCTTGTTGCCAAGCGTTGTGCAATCATCATGATACACTTACCAATATATTCTGGTACTTGTGGCATTGGATCGCCTGAGTCATCTGCCTCTGCGCATTTATCTCGATAGTCGATGAGTGCTGCGAGTAGGTCTTTATTATTTACGTAGTTTCTTTTCTTAGCCATTTCAAACTAATACTCCTTTGTTTTGAAATAAAAATATATTATAATCTAGTTTAGTTAAATTGTCAATGGTTATTTCAGTTATTTAAATTTATTTTCACTTTTTTCATAAAAACTATTGACAAGTCTCTAAACTCCTTGTATAATAAGACTATCGGCTTTAAGGTAAATAGTTTCTTATATATCAACAGTGTATATTTTAAACGGAAACTCCTCTTGCGAGTAGATTTCAATTCTGCTTTTAAAATGTTTTAATGTATAGTTTTCGTAACTCCCAACCGAAAGATCATCAGCTATGTCATACAAGACCGCCTTGCGCGAGTCTTCAGCTTTACGTAAGCTTCTACCTATTGATTGTAATACTTTAATCTCAGACTTCGATGAAGAAGCAAAGATTACATTATCGAGTCGCTTAATATTAACACCAGTACTAAATACTCCATAGGATGCGAGGATATTATGTTGCTTAATTGGATCGTTCTCGACCAAGTGCCGTATGCGTTCACGTTCATCTCCTTTTGTGTTACCGTATATAAAATGTAGTTCTCTACCTTCTTTTTCTAATAAAGGAGCAAGCACCTTGCCATGCTTCTCTACTAAATCAAAGAGTATTAAATTATTCTGATCTTTTAGAGACCATACAAGATTCTTAATAAAGTTGTTTCTTTTTTCATGATTTACAATAAACTCTCTTTCAGCAGGCCATTTACGAACTGCTTCTTTTACTTGTCCCATTGCCTTTTTGAACGCGCCCTTAGCTTCGTTACTATGGTTCAATACAATAGCCTTTACTTCAAAATCAGCTACCGTACCTTCGTCCATTAATTTCTTTGTAGTTACGATTCTTTTTACTTCTCCAAAACAACCTTCTAATACCATTCTATGTGTTTTACTTTCAGATGATTTAAGAGTACCTGTAAACCCATGTCTATATTCGCACTTATTGAGTTTATGCATAATGGTTGTTAAAGACTTTGCTTGGAATGTATGAGCTTCATCGCCCATTACACAACCGAACTGTTGAAACCAATCCTTTGGTTGTTTAATTAAAGACTGCCATGTTGATATGACAATTGGATCTTTAGTGTTTTTATCAACACCACCTTGAATTTTGTATATAAGAGATTCATCACAACCATAATCAACAAAGTCACCAGCCATCTGATGTACTAACGAAATGGTAGGAACAATAATCAATGTTCTTAAACCTAATGCTTCGTAATAGTGTTGTTGTAATAGGTAAATAATTAAAGACTTACCTGATGAAGTTGGAGATAGTGATAACGATCTTCTTTTCTGAATTGCATTTTCAATATATTCTCTTTGATATTCACGAGGTTTAAACTTACACGATATCATTTCACATAGTTCATCGATATACTTTTCATCTACAAATTCATCTTCTCCTATTTCCCTTGGAGCTTCTAATACATAATCACGCTGTTCACAAAACTTTTTAAGATGCGGATATAGACCTACATATAGAACAGGCTTCATTGGTTGAAACATACGAATTGTTCCATCCCATACTCTTGCTTTATATTTTGGACTGAATTGATAACCTTCAGGTTTAAAAGAGAAGTGTTCTGATAACTCCTGTTTAATACCAGAGTCACAAACGATTCTCATATAGACAGAATCTAAATATTCAATCGTAATCTTTTCGCTCATAGTTTAATTGCCAATAATAGTAAAATTGATATTAGTAATATGTTTGTCATAAAAATGCCTATTGCTAATATTGTATGATACCATATCCATCTTGTCTTATACGCATTCTCAATTGTAATTGCTTCAGGATCGACATCGTCTTCCATCATATCAACTTTTCTTTGAGTTACTTCGTTTTGTCTGTCAGCCTCTTGCCTCCATCCCCACTCTAAAAATTTATCCCACATGTATTTTAATAGTCTCCTGCTTGGAACTTTAGAATATCAATCATATTCTTTACAATGAAGTTCCTGCTGTGTATTGTTTTAATTATATCTTCAAGATAGTTTGCATTAGCAGTATGGAAATCAACCGTAAGACTTAATTTAATTATATCTTTATCCGATTGAATATGCTTATCCAAATCGTTTCTTATTACCTTTCTTTGAAATGGCTTCCATCCTTTTTCTCTCAGATCTTCTTCAGCCATAGAACCATCGTACCAATTACGCTTATCCATTTCTAGTTCTTTGTATTCTGCTTTAAGTTTTTTAACACGCAAGACTTCTCTATAATAAAGATTATAGTACTTACTGTGTAATTCAGGAATTCTTTTGCTTTCACCAACGAGGTTTGTTTCATCTATTGGTGAGTCTTTTGCCCAAAGGCTTGCTATATCATTAGTGTCCATATTATACCTATAACTATTATTTACTTTACTATTATACCATAGTTATGCTTCAATGTCAATAGTTAATTAAGTTGTTCCATTATAAAAGAATCGTATCTCATTGTGACCGAACAGGTTGCGTAAGAAACATCGGTTACATTTACATCAAGTTCAATTGAACCTATTGAAGTTGGAAAACAATTCTTAAAAGTAAATCTTATATTTGGATTCTTGTGGGAGTTAGTCACGGTTGCGATAATATCTGAATAGAGACCATCTTGGCTTGTGTCAAGTTGTTTACGCTGTTTAGTATCTTCAGGGAATCCAAGTCCTTCCATCCAATTAAGAATCTCTTTATAGTTATTCATATTTTCATCAACAATAAATGTAAGATTTAAATCTTCATAAGTTAAATTAGTCTGTGCGGCATATAATGTTTTAAGTGGCGATTCAAAAGTTGTTGCTGTAGACGAAATTGAAGGCACTGCCATTTTCTGTGTAAAGAACTCAACATGAGGTATACGAGATATACTAATTGTAAAGTTTGTTGGTGATAAGTAGTTGTTTATAATATTTGCCATTGGCCTATTCCCATAAATAATTCTGTAATGATTTATATTATTTATTAGATTTGGAGTATAAGATGTTCGATGTAAAATCACTAACCTACGAAATTGATACCGCTGGGCTATCAATGAATTCTGTAGCAGAACTACATAATCAAATGTTCGTCAGAAAAGACTACGATTGGTGGTATGAAATACTACCTGACGATGTAGTCGTTGATGTTGGAGCAGGTATTGGCGCGTTCTCTGCTAAGGCACTTGATGCTGGTGCAAAGAAAGTCTATATGATTGAACCAAACAAAAGATTACTTAAGACTGCGTGTAAGAATGTTGCTGAACATATGTTTGGCGCTGAAACACCAAAGGTCATACCGTTGAATGTAGCAATGGGAAGGACTGATATTGATTTAAGTAATATCTATAAAGGTTCAATTTATCAGGAAGAGACAGAAGAACCAAAGTTAATGACTCTAAGTGAATTGGTTGAATATTACGATCTTCGCACAATTGATTACTTAAAGGTAGATGCTGATGGTGCAGAGTTTAATATTGTACACTACTCTAATTTAGATTATCTTTTAACTCAAGTTAGATTTATTGCCGTGAAGGTTAATCTTTCAACTCAGTATGGCGGAAACGAAAAGTTTATGGAATGGAGACAGAAGTTCTTAAAGCCATCTCGAGATCAAAATAGATTATTCTTTCAAGATGAATCGTTAAGGGAAAAACTATTTGCACAGGATTGGTATAAACACGTACCGTTAAGCTTTATGGTCTATATCAAGAATTGGTAATATAAAGCATAAAGGAACACCACTTACTAAAGTCTCCTGCTTTTAGAAACTCGTCGTCATACGCTTTCTCTCGATCTTCGTGTTCGAGAAAACGAACTTGGTCGGTGTCAAACTGTTGTAGTAATCCATCTCTAAACTTTTGCCATTGACCAACACAACCTTTATATGCGTTCATATGAAATTCACAAGCAATATGTTTTACATTATTTCTAAGATAAGGAAAGTTCATTTCAGTAAAGATACCGTATTCACCACCTTCAATATCAATCTTTAAATAATCGATGTTTGGTATATCGTAATCAACCACAAGATCTAAAAACGACATTCTTTTGTATTCATTGTCGTCTGAAAATACATTACCGAAATGGTTTGCCGTTGACCCAATACCTGCATGAATTGGTTGCACAGGAATAGTACCTTTATCAATATATGAATCAGATACGTTTCTTACTAATGTTTTAAGATGTTGTCTACTAGGCTCAACAGAAACGATACGAGCAGCAGCACGGTCCAAAGCGTGGCAAGTAAAGAAGCCAACACAAGCCCCAAGATCAACAACGGTGTCACCTTTATTAACGTCACGCCACCAAGTATAATCTTTCCGATAAAAGAATTCGTGATATAGTGTTTGAACATCTGATATGGTTAACCCCTCTGTTAATAGATTTTGATTTAAGTTCTTCTTGTCCATTACCAATGCCTAATTGTGTTTGCCATAATAAAGAAACACGTTAAAAAATTTACCCCTACAATGACAGTCCGTAATAACATTACGTAATCGTCGTAAGGAGCCGTCTTTTCATCTGAAAATCCACCTAAGGCATATTTCCAAATTAGTTTAATCTTCTTCATCTTTTGTATAATCCTCAAGCATATTTTTAGCATATAATGCAATCTGCTCCAATTTGGTGGCAAGAAGAGCAGCATCTGCCATATCCACTTCTCTAATCTTATCACCGACAGTATAAGACTCATAATAATTCTCAACCATTGTTTCCCAATCAAACGTATGTTCAACTATAGGGTCACAAGATCCTTCTCCAATATAAACGACAACAGTTACTCCGTTTTCATCTATATAAGAACTTGTGTCAAGTTCTACTTTAGCTATATGATTTTCCATTATACATTCTCCAGGTCTGTATTAAATTGTTCTGATGGTGTTGTTGATTTCCAAAAGCTCAATGTTGTTTTAGATTCTTCAATCTGTTTCTTTAACTTTACAATTTCTTCATTTGTTGCATTTAAGAAACTTAATGCGAGCAATCTGTTTGTGTCACCTCCTAGCGCAGACGTCTCTTGCATTATTTGATTGACGACCTGTTCTTTAGTATTATTTTTATATACTATACGATCATCAATATTTGCTTGAATGAATTCCATTTTAACATTAAGCCATCGGACCTCTTCATTAAACTCTTCTATACGAGCGTCAATTCTCTGCTGCAATATACCAAGGCGGTAATCACAAAAGTCCTTTATAAGGTCTCGAGCATCTGTGTATTCGCGAAGTTTACCATCAAAATCAATAACTGTTAGGTTTTGAGCAAATGGCTTACTGAGTTTAAACTTGGTAATAAGTTTGGTATCTGTCCATTTAACCGAAGACAATTTGAGCTTTACTTCAAATCGGAAACCTTCCTTATTACATTTATCTTCGTAGGATACAATATCTCCATCTTCCTCGAGCTTATCGAGTACCTTTACATATCCTTCTCGGTCAAATCCGTATGGTACCTCTGTGATGGAGACGCCTGTTTTACCAGTACGTTTGAAGATACCATACGAAACATATTTGGTTGGGTCCTCTTTGGATTGCTCAACCATTCCTTTGAACTCAGGAAACATTACTTTAGGCTTTGTAGTTATTTTGCCTTTATCTAAATATTGTAAACAAGCTCTCTTTAAATCTTTTGGGTTGTGTGGTAGGATGTTAGTCGCAAATCCTGTCGCAATACCTTTTGTTCCATTGACCAACACTAAAGGTAGAATTGGCAAATAGAATGATGGAGGTTGATGCTCAGGATCTTCGTGAATAGGACTTAAATCAATATCCTTAATGTACTTATTGAAATTATCATGTACTCTTGAATAGACATAACGAGCAGCACCAGCTTCTTGAACCAATCGAGTACCAAATGATCCACGACCTTCAATTAAGCAGATGTTGTTATTCCATTCAGCAGCCATCAGTTGTCCTGCACCAGCCGCAGATGATTCTCCGTGGTTATAACCGTAATCAGAAATAATACCTGACACCGCAGATACCTTTTTGAAATCCTTCTTGCTATTTAATAATGAAGAATAAAGGTAGAACCTCTGAACAGGTTTAAGACCATCAATCATATTAGGAATAGCACGACTCTCAACGGTATACATTGCGAATGATTTCCATTCGTTAGAGGCAACCTTTGAGATTGGATAGTTATTACCCTTCAGCTCTTCTGTAAACATTTCTAAATTCATGCGAACATATACTCCTTTCTTAAACTTGAATCTTTACCAAACATCATCTGAAATACCGAAGCATCGTCAACAGTAACTGTATCATACTCAGGTTTATTAATAATGATATGGTATTCGTCTTCGGTTAAAGAACCTAGACCTTTAATATATCTATGATGATATCCACCGTTCTTTTTGAACGCTTGAGCATCTTCATAAGTATAGAACCACTTGACATCTTTTGCTTTGGTAGAGATCATAATAGGTGTTCTTGTAATCTGAACACGATTCTCCAATAACAGTCGAGGCCAAAATTTGTAAAAGAATGCAATTAGTAATGGTGATATATGTCCTATACCGTCATGGTCAGCATCTGTTAATGTGGCTATATATTTGTATGTCATATTATCCACACTGTCTGGATCGTTAATATCGAGACCCAGAACCGCTACTAATTCCGATAGTTCTTTGTTCTTTAATACTTCTGCAGGTTTCATATCCCAAGTATTCATAATCACACCACGAAGTGGAAAAGCTCCAATCGTATCAGGGTCACGAACCTTTAATAAGAATCCCATTGCAGAATCACCTTCCACAATTTTCAGAGTTGCATTGTCTTTGTTAGCAGAGATATGTTTCGCAACCTTTACCTTACGTAACTTTTTCTGAGCCAAAGTAGCAGCTCTTCTATCGGCCGCTAGCTTCTTCGCAAGTTGAGCCTCAATGATTGGGTCAATAATATCAGGAGTATTTAATATCTTCTGCGCGAGCCACTCAGCATCACGTACCTGACAGATATCTAGGTGTTCCTTAATATTACCAATTGGATTAGTTAGACGTTCTTTCGTTTGAGAATCAAATTTAGGATTCACAAAGTTTCGAGCGAACATAACAAATGTAATACCACTCTTGATCGTAGTCTTAAGAACTTCGACCTTATGACGTCTTTTAATTTTGACAGTTAACGAATCAATAATAGTATTCATAAAGTGGTCAACGTAAGTACCACCCTGTCTTGTATTCACTCCGTTAACATAACTGTTAGTTCTGAACCCATCTTCCGAAGGTGCAATAAAGTAGGAAAGATTATTGGTCTTCTCCATGATTGCGATATCAGAAAACATTTCAGTATACTTCTTGAAGTTGTTAACCATGATCTTCTTTTTATTAAAGGAAAACTGAATCTCAGGAAATGCCATCTGCAAACTGATGAGTCGATCTTCTATTAATATAATTGTATCAAGTTGGTCCAATGAGTCAACCTCAAACAACTCAAAGTCAGGAACAAATGATACCTCAGTACCGTTCCCTGCTTTGTTGCCTGTCTTAACCTTCATGGTATCAGCACCGTCTTTACAGTCAAGTTGAATTGACTTTTTATTAGACCATGTTTTACCTGTGAATGATTTGGATAGGAAATTGGTTGCAGCTGAACCGACACCGTTAGTACCGATCGTAACTCGTTCGTCATCGAAAGAAGTACCTGCATTGACTTTCGTCCAAGCAGCAACAGGTCTTAAGATGTTTTCATTTGAAGCTTCGTCAAAGATCTTGTCTTGAGGAATACCTCGACCGTTGTCAGTGACCGTTACTTCGTTGTTATTAATAGATACATTAATCTTGTTTGCGAATTTGAAATTAGTACGGATAGCTTCGTCGATAGCATTATCGAGAATCTCGTCTACCATTTTTGATAGTGCAGGTACATAAGTAGCTTTCTTCCATTCTCCAAGAACGAATCTTTCGATCTCTTCCTTAGAAGCTGAGCCCATGTACATACCAATCCTTTCTCGAACATGCTGTCGAGCAGTTAGGATTCTGAACTGTTCAGTATTTTTTGTCAATTGTAATCTCCATCATCAACCACCATTATACCACAGTTAGGGGTTCATGTCAATAGTTAATTCAAATAAATGATCTGTCGTCAGGGCTGCATCTTTCCGAATCATGCCTTACCACCCTCTCAAACAATTCATTATGATACCATTCTACAACAGTTCTCAGTGAATGTCAATAGTTAATTTCAGTATCCCTCAGTTATCTATATATTGTATAAGGAGTGCTGGACTAAAATAATTTCAGAAAATGGTTGACAGATCCAAAAGTACTGTGTATAATAGACTTATCGTCTCTAATCAATAATAGAGTGTTAACATTAAAAGGAGTACATTATGGGATTAACAGAACAACAAATATCGCTGCTTGCGCAGCAATCCACCGTAGGTGGCAAACAAAGGTATACTGAATCACAAATCAGGGATATGGTCGGAGCACCATCAATTGAAGAGGATCAAATCTGCGGTTGCGGAGATCAAATCAATACATGTCCTGATGCTTACGAACATATGACGCACGGAGTCTAGTTATTAATAATTGTATCAATATAACGAAAAGTTCTAACAAATATGAACTTTTTATCATAAAACTATTGACAAGTCTACGAAACTAGAGTATAATGGTTGTATAAATTAAATCAATGGGAGTTGTTATGAATTTAGAAAATTACGAAATCAAACCAAGGTCGTCCTTCGTATCGACCAGTCTTCAAGGCTATATCACAGCCTCTTACGCAGATCTTGTTAAGGTCTTCGGTCATCCACAATGCACAGAATCTTCCGGTGACGGCAAGGTCGATATTGAGTGGGAGCTGAAGGTCGAAGATTTTGACCACAATGCAATACGTCCTTTTACAATTTATAATTGGAAAGATTACGACGGTGGTTATGAAGCAATGTCTAACAAAGAATACAGATGGCATATCGGTGGTACTTCAAAGATTGTATCTGCTTATGTTAATGAATTCTTTCAAAATGAAATGGAGGTAGCGTAACATGGCTAAACAAATGAGTTTCGAAGATATTAAAAAGTTCCTATTAAAGGAAAAGAAGAAGTACGACAAGCAAGAAGCTAATAAAGAACGCAGAGAAGCAGCAAAGAATGAACGTGCTACTGCCAAGTTAGCAAAGATGAAAGATTTTTCATTGTATTCAGATGATAAGTTTGATGCTGCTTCAGAGTTGAATTTTACTCAATCATATAGTGAGGGTGGATTTGACCCAGAATGGAACTAGTATTTACATTACTTAGTTTATTCGCGATGTTAGTCATTTTGATTGGCATCGTAAAGTTAGGATTAGGTATTCTAACATTTGTTTGGGATAATACATTCGTAAGTGTATTATTAATAATTACATGTTTTATATTGATAGGATATAACATATGAAAGTTTTTTTCTCGGGTCCACGTGACGGACAATTAGACATGAATCTACAGGCATCGGCACTGATGGCAGTTAAGTTATTCACAAAGAAGCTTAATATCCATCGACTCCGAACCAACATTCAAGTCAGGTTTCATCACAAGCTCTTTGTAGACAACTCCCACAGTGAGGGACTTTGCGAGTCTGTGGATTCGAGAAATTTTATTATAGACATCGCGTTGTATGGGAATTGGATGTCGACATTGGCTCATGAGTTAGTCCACGTGAAACAGTTTGCTCGAGGAGAGTTAACGGATAATCTCCAGTATTGGAAAGGTAAAGACCATTCCGAAACAAAGTATTGGGAACAGCCTTGGGAGAAAGAAGCTCGAAGGCTACAGAAGAAACTTATGAATGAGTATATGAGTGAGTTTGAAAGTTAATTGGAAATGCGCTCATAGCTCAATAGGATAGAGCAACAGCCTTCTAAGCTGTAGGTTCCAGGTTCGATTCCTGGTGGGCGTGCCAATTAAAAAAGAGGTATAAATAACCTATGAAGAAGAAGGAAAGAATACCGTTAAAAGGTGGAGAAGAATACGACGCTCTAACTAAAGCTCGCAAGTGGTATGTATATCTAACTCGCGCAGGTGTTGTGAAAAAGATTAAGAAACAGTATAATAAAAGGTTTAGGAAAAATGGCAAAGCAGAAGTTGAGAAATCCAGTCGCGAAGAACTGCAATAAGTTCAATAAACCTGCGACACACAAAGATCGTAAGAAGGCTGCTGCACGAGGTTATGATAAGTACAAACGTTATGTTAAGGAATAATATGGAAAAAACAACATGGTCTCCTCAATCTGAAATAGAGATGTTAAAGAAAGCTGTCGCTGAAGAGCAGCAACAAAAGTACGCGGCGTATAAAAGGATCGAGGAATTACAAAAAGAGATCGAAAAATTACGGAGGACATCTTAATGGATGCAAGCGAATTTTTTAGCTTATTAGAAAAGCATGATTGGTATTACAATTATTCAGATGATCACAGAGCTTGGGAGAAAGGAAAGAATGAATCCCATCGCTTACAAGCAATCATTCAAGAACATTCATTATTTACACGAATGTATTTGGCCTATTCAGATTATATGTTTAAGCCACTTGAAGAAAGAGAAGGTTTAGAAAGACCTCAGCTCAAGGATTTTTTAAATTGAGATTATTAGAAGCAAACTATGGAGATGTAAGAATCTTCTCTGAACGACCTTACGGTTATAAAAGGTATATCGTCGAATATGGTGACGGCAGAACCACTATGTACAGTGGGCTGTGGTATAAAATAGATAAAGTTAAAGAGCTTATTGAAGCACAAATTACAAATGGTTAGTACAGAAGAAATTAAAAAAGACATTAAGGAACAGTTCAAAGACAGTACAATGACAAGAACTGGTCGACTTGCGATGGAGCTTACAGCTGAACGAGCAAGATTAAGACAGGAGATGGAAGAATTACAGGTACAGGTTGAAGACCTCAGTCCTGCCACTCCTACGGGCACCCTTGATAGTTATATTAAATGGGCAGCAACGATACTTGCAGTCGTAGGAGTGTTTACTCAATCAGCAGGTTTTATTTTTATAGGTAAAGTTGCATATGCTTGTAGTTCTATTGCTTGGACGTATGTAGGACACTGTTGGAATGATAAAGCAATTATGATTGGTAGTGCAATAACAGGAACTGCTGTTTTATTAAACTTAACGGAATATATATGAGAGAAAAAGAAGTATTCGTATTTGACGTAGATGGAACACTAACAGATTCAAGACAACCTATATCTCCACAGTTTTTAACCTTTATGTTGACATTCTGTAAAGATAACGATGTATACCTCGTAACTGGATCCGATAGACGAAAGACCTTTGAACAAATAGGACCTATTCTATATGAGTCTGTCAAAGGAGTTTGGCAATGTAATGGAAATGAATATTGGGAAAAGAGTCGTAGAGTAAGTCAAAACGAAATGACAATTGACTATGAGTTTAAGAGTTATCTGGATAATCTTGTTCAAAGTACTCGTTATCCAATTAAGACAGGTAATCATATTGAAAAAAGAACTGGCATGGTTAACTTTTCAATTCCAGGAAGAGATAGCAACGATATACAAAGACAGCAATATTTTGATTGGGATTCGCAGAATCATGAAAGATCTTGTATTGTAAAGAATCTCAATCATGACTATCCTAAGCTTCATGCTTCAATAGGTGGACAGATTAGTATTGATATTAGTCCACGAGGAAATAATAAATCGCAAATCGCTGATATCCTAAATAAACAATATGAAACCATTCATTTCTTCGGAGACAGAATGGAGTTCGGTGGAAACGATTATCCTCTTGCATTAACAATAGAATTAAGTAAGATGGGAAAAACATATCCAGTCTCAGGCTGGAAACAAACATGGGAATTGTTAAATGAAAAAGAAAATTAAATATACACATCCAATGAAACCTGACGTAACGTTAGAAGTAGTTGGTATAGTTGAAAGAGTAGAAGGAGATACAACATACGTTCGTAGAATTGATAACTGTCTTGTTGATTTTCCTACTGCAAATATAACAGAAGAGACAAACATAGGATAATATGATACGTAGTGATAGAGGTGAAAGAAAGATAGATTGGTATGTCAAGTGGGCAGCATCTATGTTAGTTATGACAGCAATATGTGCAAGAGCCGCAGGTCCTGAATGGAGGGACATTGATTTAATCTCAGGCACACTAGGTATTGGTTTATGGTTATGGGTATCACTGTTGTGGGAAGATAGAGCACTTATATTATTAAATGGTGTTTCTTTCTTTGTACTCTGTGTTGGAATATTAAAAGAATTTGGACCACTTATGCAAAAGTTTCAATTGATTGCATGGTTGGTTGGATAAGGCCTGCCCTTGTAGTTTAACGGATAAAACAGTCGGCTACGAACCGACAACTAGAGGTTCGATTCCTTTCAAGGGCGCCACTATTGACATTCACTGAAAAGTTTGTTATAATAGACACTACTAAATCATTTGGAAAATATATTATGGAAAAGCCAGAATTACAAAACTTAATCACGGCACTGAAAAAAGGTGTTGTGACTGTTGTATTTAAAAAGATTAATACCGAAGAGATTCGTATTATGCCATGTACTATTAATGAAACGATTCTTGAAGAGAATGGCATTAAGGTTGGCATTAAAGATATAGATTCAGATTCAGATCACATTGCTGCGTGGGCAACTGATAAGGAAGCTTGGAGATCGTTTAGAATAAATACAGTTGTATCATGGGAAGTAGGCTTTCCATCAGGAGCAGTTAATGAGTAAGTGGCCTGAGTCCACGGAATGGCACGACGGCGAAAGAAAGGAATTTAGATTTGACAATGGATATATTATTTCTCTTGTTAGATTTACAGGCTCTTATGGTTGGAGAGATGGACTATGGGAGTTAGCAATTTTAGATGGAGATACTCAAGAGTTTGTAGATCCACCTATTGACATATTAAACGAGTATCCACAAGCTGACCCAGGGATCTATGGATTTTTAAATGATCCTGAAGCTGATAGGATAATACAAGCGGTGGAGAAGTTATGCCGATAAAATTAAAACCAAGCCAGGTGGTTAAAGATAGAAATACTGGTAAAACAACAATTCAGCATACATATGCAAAATCAATGCCGCTTATGGAATTATTAGATATGTATACAAGATCAAATACAGTACCTAAGGTTAAGCAAAAAGTTCGTAACGAGCTTGTTAGGCGCGGTGAATTGCATCCAAGTGAGAAGAAGTAAATGCTGAACTATTTAGATAAGTTTCTAGATAACTTGGCTATGTGGTCAATTAGAGGTCTTATTATAATAGGAATAGCCTTTTGGGTTGGATTAATTGGGGTAATGATATATGATGCTACGTTTAAAAGCGATGACATCGTAGGATATACAGATCATGGTATTATAATTCGCGAAAGCGATTTGGAAAAAGAAGATGAATAAGTGTAGTGAATGCGGAGTAACATACTTTACATCTCCATACCACACAAAGGACAAGCAACACATATTTTGTGGAGCACAGTGCAGTTTAACATGGCACAACAAACAGGAGAAAGATGATGAGTAGAGTAAGAACAAGTTCTATTAGAAAGGTACACAGTGGTGGTACAAACGAATCAGGCTCAGGTGGCCCAGACTCAATGTACGTTGTTGACCTTATTGAGAACGGCTCCGTCGTTGAATCAAGAAAACTTCCTGGTAAAAGCGAATCATACGCAAATGACGTTTGTGAGAACTGGGAAAATGGTTTGATCCAATTACTTGTAGACTAATAAATAGTTTTACAGTAAGAGGATTAATAAATGGGTAGACTCGTAACATCAGGCACAATTACCATGGACCAAATTCGTAATGAGTTTGGAGCAAGTGGTACTCCTGACATGGCAGAGTATTATCGAGGCGGCACCAATGCAGCTCGAGTTCATAGCTATGGATCAGGACACAACACTAATATTCCAACAAGCGGAACAATTAGTATGTCTCAATTCTATGGTGCTCATAGAGGTTGGTATCTGACCTGCGGACAAGTTAACTTCGGATCCTCAATAACAAATATCGGTTATTCAAATGGTGCAGCAATTCCTGCTATGGGTTCAATTAACCCAACAAATTATCGTGGAGCAACTGTCGTAGGTATTTATAGAGTAAGAACAACATTTAAAGGAACTCAGCATTCGCAGGTAATTTATTTACAAGGTCAATTACCAAGAAACTGGTTTAATAGATATACCGACGGTTCTTATACTTTATATACATCCAATGCAAGTTACTACAGCAACCCTAGCGCAAATAGAACACAATGGATTTGGGGATCACAATACGTTAGTAACCTTAACGGTGGTTATTCAAATGGTGCTAACATCTCACCGGAGTTTATACAGTAATGGCAATTAGTTTTGATATGATAACAGAGATTGACGATGTATCTTTTGATCGTATGTTTAATGACTGTATTGATAATATGAATGCAGGTTCCTATCCTTGGGAACTAACGCCTGTAGCAACAGGTACTAACGAAGAAAAGAGAGTCTTTATTAAAGCGCAATATCAAGGTTTTCTTGATGCTTCTGATGGTGTTGTCTTTGTATGTTCTGAAGATGGATATGCCTTAACAATTTCTAACGGCCTTGTAAATGGAACTCATTTTACTGGTGCAATGATATTAATAGGTAGAAATCAAGCAGGTAGTAAATCATATATGCATCACGTTGATTACCATACAGCAAGAGAAGCATTTTGGGATGATGTAAACTTTCTTACTTGGGAATTTCAAACATTAGGACCAAACACAGCGTTCTATGATCATGTTAAAACAGTATATGATGAAACAGTATCCACCGATCCAACATGGCTTACTGATGCAAGAACACGTAGAGGTAAAGACGAAGTTTCAATAACAGGAACCGCCATCCCAGGAACTGCTAATACTGTTATTGTACCTGAAGCTGAAGTCACTGAACATCAGATGGGTAATTCAAGTTTAAAAATAACAGTACACGAACAAATTGTCCGCGGAGAAGATCCTGCGGATGCTAACGACGACCCAACGGGTCAAATATGGATAGATGGTGTAGCAAACACCGTAGGAGAATAGATTATGAAATATAGAGGCCACAACGTTGAGGTATTAACACAAGCAAAGAAAGAAATTCTTGATAGAGTAGGCGAAGGATTTGGACCTTTTAATAAAGGACCTTTTGAAACATCTCTTGCTAAGATGGAAGGCGTTTTTAGAAAAGAGATTGTTAGTTATAGAGTCAAAGATGGTTATCTGTATAAAGAAACCGCCATCCGAGATTTTTCAGACGGCGATTATCATGACACTGTTAAAATCGAAACTTTACACTCCGTAGAGAAATAAAGAATTAGCGAGATCGCATACCTTTTACCCAGAGTGCTTTTGTAGCACAACGTGGACAAAGGGTAGTTCCATATATAAATGCAAAGTGTAATACAGGTCCTGTATAATTACATTTTTTTGTTTTACAAGTTATGGTTACTTTTTCGTCCATGCCTGCGCACCAAAGAACGCAGCAACAATACCAGCAACAGCAATAAAATATACTCCTGCCATATCGCCTAAAATGTCGGCTGCCTTTTCGTACCCAACAACATTAGATCCTATTACTAAAACAGGATATGCTAACATTCCATATAATGAGAACCATGCCATTTTTCTTTGAGCATCGCGCATTGCGTCAGCATCTTCAAGTTCTTTTCTTTTAAACTCTAAATACATTGCTTCTTCGGCTTTGGAAACTTTACCGTCTCCATTAGAATCAGCAGGATGGTGTCCGCTTGATTTTATTTCTTCACTCATTAGTCTTCCTTCTTCCAAATAGTCCATGCACCGTATGCAATAAGACCCCAACCAATTAAACTTGTTGGTATTAATATCATAACAATACCACCGCCAATAGCAACGGCACCGTCTAATGAAGTTCTTTCTCCTAGTCTTCCTTTAATCCAATCTAACATATTTTTCTCCTTTATTTTTAAAATCCTATTGATTCACCACAACCGCAAGAATTGGTTTCGTTTGGATTGATAATTCTAAATGATTCGTTCAATCCTTCTTTTACCCAGTCCAACTTTGCATCCTTAAAATACGGTTCGGACAATTTATCCATAACTATTTTAAACTTTCCGTAATCAGTTACAGTATCATCGTTACTAATTTCACGAGCATATTCAATAATATACTCAAACCCAACACACCCACCAGCAGTGACACCCAACCTAATATTGCTAGGTTGCGATCCTGCCGTTCTTTCAACCGCCTTAGATATTGCTGCATCGGTAAGTTCCATTACTTTCTTTTCTTTTCTATTTTATCAAGTCTTACGTTGATATCATCGATAAGTGATTTAAGTTCAGTTGTTCCGCCAGGAGCAACAGGAGGATGTGTATCAATTTCTAAATCTTGAATTCTATCTTCAAGTTCATCGATCTTATTTGTAATATGTGGATACTTTTTTCTCCAAGCAAAGGGATCTGATTCTAACCAAGTCCAACCCCATCTTATAGCCAAATACTCTAAGAAAGCATCAAATTTACCAACACCCCATAAAGCCATCTTTGTATCTTTAAACCAAAATAAGAATGCAGCACCTGTAATTGAGCCAAGGATTGCTGTATAAATCCATAGAGTATCGTCTGTCAGTCTCTCCAAAATGTCCATTAGTTATCCTTAGTATATTTTGTATAGTTATCCATTGAGTGGTCAGAAAGGCCGTCAAAAGGTTTTAAATTGATCCACGAAGTAGCAATACCTCGTAGTTTATCTTTTAACTTTCTCCACCAAGCAAGGTTCTTAATAATACCGTTGTAGTTAAAATACATAACTTGGCCGTGATGTCGGTAACCCATAAACCAAGGTGGTATGACAGTGACTAAATCATTGTTATTTACAAAACGATAATGTTCTAGGTCAGCGCATTCTTTAACAAACGCAGCATTACCAACTCTTGGTGATCCAAAAGTATATAGAACGGGTTTATATTCAAGTAATCTTGAAGCAGCAATTGTTGCCATTGCTCCACCTAATGAATGACCACATATGCTGATTCTTTTTTCTCCATGCTTAACTAATACTTTAATAATATCATCCCAGATATCATCTATTTCGTTTTGGAATCCATTGTGTACCCAACCACCAACCTGAGCTTTATCAGGCCAAATGTTGAGATCAGCTTTAAGATCGTTGAGTTCGGTTGGTTCAGTACCACGGCAACATAAAACAAATTCTTCTTTGTTCCATACACAATGAGCTTGTGCGCCGTCATGGTCAATAAATTTATGACCTGTATAACCTAGATTTTTGAAGAAGGGCTTTGCTTCCTTTCCATCTTCATAGGCAATCTTTGCCATTTCGGCTTTCTTTTCAGCCTCACCTTTTACATCACAAAATTGTACTTTTTTGTTCATAAGCGCTCCTACTGCGATATATACAATTGTGTTCAGTTATTATTTATAAATAGTTGCAGATAACAAAGACTTTATTATTAAAAACAGAGGTGAAAGAAAATGTCAAACAATCTAAAAGAATTAACAAGAGCCCACCACGATAACGCAGAAAGAACCGAGTTCGCAGATATGTTATTAGGCGGTGGTATCAGTCCAAGACTGTATCAAGAATATTTACACGCACAATTACAAAATTACATGGTCCTAGAGAATGCAGTTGAAATTCCAATGGAACTTGAACCAATTTTTAGATCTACTCAAATTGAAGAAGACCTTCAAGAATTAGAAAATCTATTTGATCTTGAAGAAATCGAAGATCATTTTCAATCAACTGTTGAATACGGTAAGCATATTGAAACATTAATAGAAGACGATGATAACGATGCTTTACTTGCTCATTTATATGTAAGACACTTTGGAGATGCTCATGGTGGCCAAATCATTAAGAAAGGTGTTCCTGGTTCAGGCCAGATGTATGAATTTGAAAATCGTAGAGAACTAATACAAGGTGTTAGAGAATTACTGCATGACGATATGGCCGACGAAGCAAAGATATGTTTTGAATACGCAGAAAGATTATTTCATGATCTCATAGATAACTATCAAACCAATACAGCAGAATACGACTCACAAGGTTCAGTTATGTCTAGACAAATGAATCCTTGGGGTGAAGACGGTGATAGTTGATAGTCCACTCTTTGACCAATTAAGAAAGTTATCAGCTACTTTAATTAACGAATTTGACGACTCTATGACAAGAGTCGAGAATCCTAAACATACGGCTGACCTTGAAGGTTGGCAAGATTACTTTTGGGAATCATCAATAATTCGTAAAGCTCATTTAAAAACAATTGAACCTGTTGGTAAAAATAAATTGTGGCTAATGCATATCAATATATTTCCACAAGAACATATTGATTTACCAATCTTCGGTTTAGATATTGTTGCGAATCCTAAAAAGATTAGTGGTTGCTTTTGTGACTACTCTCCAACTGATCCTGGTCATAATGATCATCATCCATATATGATTAAGTTTAAAACTGCTACTGAAAAGTTTACTTGGACAAAAGAAAGAGTAATGCCAGACTGGGCATTAGAGATATTTTCAGAAAACATTATAGGTGCAGGATCAATTCGCACAGGCGAAGAAACAGAGCAACTCGTTAACATGGCTTTGGAACTTTCAAGATTTTATACAATGGAGATGGGCAATCCTCAATACACTAAGAGATGGATTAATACTCTCGAAAGGCAAAATAAGTATTGTGAAAAACAAAAGCTAAATAGAATGCTTCATAGTTCAATTTTAGCGATGGGAATATCGGAAGAAAGAAAGAATCAGTATGTAGAAAATGTTCTCTTTGAGGAAGTTTAACATATAACGAAATGTAATATAATCTATTACTAAATATACTGGATATTTATTACATATTTATTACAATATCTCTTCAAGTTTGTATATATAGAATCGTATAGGATGGTGTTACCTCTAGTATCAAATTGAAACTGAAAAAAATCTCCTATACGATCGTAAAACTATTGACATAAACCATCAATTAGTTTATAATAGAACCTGTAGAAACAAACCGACCTAGGAGAAACACAATGATAGCATTAGTATGCGTGGAGATGGAGGGTAATGAAAACAATTAACGCGACCTTCGACCAACTTAAAGAAAATAAAAAAGTATGCCTATTTTGCGATATGGCAAATATGACTTTTCAACTTACATTCCCAATAGCCATTCCCTTCATTATCATAGCCTTTAGTTCAAGTTATTAAAAATAACTATTGACAAGACAAAGGAACTGTGGTATAATATATCGGTCAGGTCGGCTTATAGCCCGCTTGGCCGAGTTTCTAAATAAACTAAAATAACTATTGACATACGGTGTCAATTAGATTATAATATAGGTATACATGTCAAAAAAGAAAACAACAGATGGAACCAATGAAATGGCAGTAGTAGCACTAACGCCTGATAAAATACATCATGAGATTAGTAGACATATCTCTCGAGGAGTACCTTATATTGATGCGCTCGTTGACTATTCCGAAAAGAATGGCATTGAGATTGAAACAATTGCTCAGATAGTAAAGAAGAGTTCGGTGTTGAAAGAAAAGATCCGAACGGAAGCAGTTGACTTGAGAATGGTGAAAAGAGAAGATGAGTCAAAAGATATCACAGACTATTGCGAATGATGATTCGTTTGGTGCATACGTTAAGTTCCTTGCACTAAGAAAACATTTTACAGCAGACAATTACGATTACTTTAAATATAACGGTAAAGTCAGAGCAAACTTTGACACGTTTATATCCAGAAACGATGCATATTCTTTCGCGAAATTATCGAAAAAAGATGACGTTGAAGGGTTAATTTTGAGTAATATTTTAATAAATAAATCATGCTGGGTACGCGATTTGCTTGATAGCGAAGGCGAGGCCAGACATACGAATTGGAGGAAGAAGATAGAATCATTAGGTTATATCTTTAAATCCGAGCTTGCTCATCTTAATGATGAATACAAGCAAAACTTTATATCAAGAGATGGGCAGCATCCGTTGCTTATGACTTTGTTATTACAAAGGAAGATTAGTTTAGAAACATTTACTATTCTTGCTCACAGTGCGAATATATTTTCATACTGGCAAGAAAAAGTAGTTGACAAACACGTATCTTTTGATATAATAAACAAATCGCGAAAGTATAAACCCTTTCTCGATTATAACGAAGAACGATTCGCGGCAATTGTCAAAGATCGTTTTAGTATTTAATACTACGCAATATAACGCTATATACACAGGAGAAAAATTATGGCACTAACAGACTTCTCTTCATTGAAGAAAAATCGCTCGAAGACTCTAGATAAGTTGAACTCTCAACTTGAAAAGATATCTTCAAAATCATACCAAGATCCTAACGCAGGAAAATTCTGGAAACCAACAAGAGATAAGGCAGGTAATGGCTTCGCAGTCATTCGTTTCCTTCCAGCCTCTCAAGGTGAAGAAATGCCTTTCGTTAGAATTTGGGATCACGGTTTCCAAGGACCAACAGGACTTTGGTATATCGAAAACTCGCTAACCACATTAAACCAGGATGACCCTGTATCAGAGTTTAACTCTAAACTTTGGAACAGTGGTGTTGAGTCTGATAAAGAACAAGCACGTAAACAGAAGCGTAGGCTGAAGTATACTGCTAATATCTTTGTTGTTAAAGACGCAGCAAATCCTGAGAATGAAGGGAAAGTGTTCATGTATCAGTTTGGTAAAAAGATCTTTGATAAGTTGAATGATTTAATGAATCCAACTTTTGAGGACGAAGAACCAACCAATCCGTTTGATCTATGGGAAGGTGCAAACTTTCGTTTAAAGATCAGACAGTTTGAAGGTTACCCAAACTATGATAAGTCTGAATTCGATCCAGCATCTCCATTGTCTGATGACGATGCCGAGTTGGAAAGAGTTTGGGGAGAACAGCATTCTCTACAAGAATTAGTATCTGAAAGCAACTTTAAGTCGTATTCAGATTTGAAAACTAAATTGTATAGAGTACTTGATCTGCAAGCTGATGCACCAGTTGCTGAAGCAGCACCAATGGCGGCCGCCGCCGTTGATTCGGATCTGGATTTAAGTGGACTATCTAACGATACCTCTGAACCAGTAATGGAAACAGCAGAATCTAATATTGGTTCTTCCGCTGATGATGATGACCTTAGTATATTCAAGGAATTGGCACGTAGTTAACAACTGTGGGGATCTTCGGGTCCCCTCTTTTAAGGAGGTCTTATGACTATTGAAAAAGAAACAACCATTCTCGATTTCGATTTTGGTTTCACAGCTGTTGACGCTGATGAACTAGAAGTAGTTCAACAAGCCAAAGAAGTTGCTACAACTTCAAACGCTACCGCAGAATCTAACGCAGCGAAAGCTCAGTTATTGTATGATGCAGTAGTTCCTTTAATAAACAACTTAAAAGCAAACCCAGAAAAGGATTACATATATTGGCCAAACCGATATGAGAAACTTGATGCGTTTGCCGATAAGTTACATCAAATTCTAAGTGGAGAATAAAATATGAGTTTACTCGATAAAATGTTGAAGGCAGGATCAGTAAAGCAGGCAGCTGCTCTAAGTGATTCAGCTTTCTTTAAAGATAAGGATCCTATTCAAACAGAACTACCAATTGTAAATATTGCATTCAGTGGTTCGTTGAAAGGTGGTCTTATTCCAGGTCTAACAGTTGTAGCAGGAGAATCTAAAAGTTTCAAAACTTTACTCGGCTTATACTGTATGAAGGCTTATTTGAAAAAGTACCCGAAAGGTGTTGCTTTGTTATACGATTCTGAATATGGTATTACACCAGAATATTTGGAATCTTTTGATATTGATACTAGTAGAGTACTTCATATTCCGATTGAAGATGTTGAACAATTAAAGTTTGATATTGTTGGTCGTTTGGACGAAGTTGCTAAAGGTGATAACATAATGGTAATGATTGACTCAATCGGTAACCTTGCTTCGAAGAAAGAAGTTGAGGATGCTCTGAATGAAAAATCAGTTGCTGATATGTCGAGAGCAAAAGCTCTTAAGTCATTATTTAGAATCATTACACCTAGACTGACTACAAAGGATATTCCTTGTATCGCAGTTAACCATACATATAAAGAGATTGGGTTATTTCCTAAGAACATTATATCAGGCGGTACAGGTATTTACTATTCTGCTAATCAGATCTTTATTATTTCTAAGGCTCAAGAAAAAGAAGGTACCGACCTCGCAGGTTGGAAGTTTACTATCAATATCGAAAAGTCAAGATATGTAAAAGAGAAAGCAAAGTTACCGTTCAAGGTATTATATGATTCAGGTATTCAAAAGAATAGTTCCTTAATGGATCTTGCGATTGAATCCGGTCATATTCAAAAAGCTACTCAAGGTTGGTATAATCTAACTGATCTAAGTACTGGAGAAATTATTGAACCGAAACGTAGAGGTAAGGATATTGAAGATGATGATGAATTCTTCAAAGAATTATGTCAAAACGAATCGTTTGGTAAATATGTAGAACGTAAATATAAACTTCAAAACGTGGAGGGAAACAATGCTCGAGAAGACGATCTTATCGAATCTGATACTGAATGAGGACTATTGCCGTAAGGTATTTCCATATTTAAAAGAAGATTACTTCGATGACACCGTACTTCGCAAAGTATTTGAAACGGCTTCCGAGTACATGGAAAAGTACAAGGAGCCGCCTTCACTTGAAGCTTTAAAGATTGCTGTTGATAAACGTAAGGATCTGAACGAAGATACGTATCAAGGTGTCCACCAATTAGTTGACAGTATGTCAGTTGATGCTGATACCAATATGGAATTTTTGGTTGATGAAACAGAAAAGTTTTGTCAAGACAAAGATCTATATAATAGTATACGTAAAGCAATTCTTATTCTTGACGATCAAGGTAGCGACGGAATGGACAAAGGAGCAATCCCAGGGTTGCTCTCCGATTCTTTAGGTATCAACTTTGACCAATCAGTTGGTCATGACTTCCTTGAAGATGTTGATGATCGTTATGACCATTATCACAGAGTTGAAGAACGTACACCGTTTGACATTGAAATCTTAAACAAAATTACAAAGGGTGGCATACCTCGTAAATCTATGACTGTACTGTTGGCGACGACGGGTGGTGGTAAGTCTTTACTAAAATGTCACATGGCAGCAAATCATTTAATGTATGGAAAGAACGTTCTGTATATTACAATGGAAATGGCTGCTGAAGAAATCGGCCGTCGTATTGACGCAAACATTATGGATATTACTCTCGACGAAGTTGCTGAAGTACCTCGTGATGTATTTGAGAAACGTATGGCCCGATATAAAACAAAGACATCAGGCAAACTGGTAATTAAAGAATTCCCAACTGGTTCTGCTCATAGTGGTCACTTCCGACATTTATTGAATGAGTTGAAACTTAAAAAGAATTTTACTCCTGACGTTATCTTTCTCGATTACTTGAACATCTGTTCATCAGCTCGAGTAAAAGGTGCGGCAGCTGCAAACAGTTATACCTTAGTCAAATCAATCGCAGAAGAAGTTCGTGGATTGGCAATGGAATATAATTGTGCAGTCGTTACTTCTTCTCAATATAATAGAGATGCGTATGGTAATTCCGATGTTGATCTAACAAATACATCTGAGTCAATGGGTATTACTCATACTGCAGATTGTATATTAGGTTTGGTCAGTTCTGAATACCTTGATGAAATGAATCAGCTGATGATTAAACAGTTGAAGAATCGTTGGGGAGATATCAGTTACTATCGTCGATTCCTTGTAGGTATTGAAAGAGCAAAGATGAAGATCTATGAACTTGAAGATTCTGCTCAAGAGAATATCAATTTAGATGGACCATCCGGAGGTGGTGGCCAACCAGGAAAAAAGAACTCGTATGATGACGGCCCTGTCTTTGATAAGACCGATATTGGTATGAGACTAAATAAACGCAAGCCTGGTGGGAAGAATGTCTTTGGAGATGTAGAGTTGCGATAGACTGTTCTGTATAAATAAACTCTAGATATATACACAATTATAGGGTAAATAATGAAACGATTTAGTTCATTTATTGCAGAAGCTAGTTTTCTTAAACCTGATTACGTTATAGGACATAAAATAATGTTCAACGGAAAAGGCTTTTCAGAACTTGAAGGACTAGGTTATAAGAAAGGCGATGTATTTGAAATCGTCGGAGCTACTACAGCAATAAAAACATTTGGTTCTGCTGACGGTGCTGAAGAGAAATTTCTCAAAGGCCCTGATGGAAAAGTACTTCATATGAAAGGCGCAACTGGTTATAAAGCCAGTTCGTTTACTCACGTTAAAGAATCAGGTTCTCCACCTACTGGAGCTGAATGGGAAGATGTAATTGTTTACGCTTATAATAAACACAATGGTAAATCAACAGACCCTGAGACTGAAGAAGTTGCATTGAAGTTTAGTAATTATATGGATGTTGCTGATAAGATCGCAAAAAACTTTAACAGTCAATTAAAGGCATCTCAATTAGTTCAAACAGGTAGAGGTATTGGTTCTGTTAACTTAGGTCCTATATGGAAAGAAGTTGGAGCAAAGAACAAAACACCAAAGACTGATATTGCATCTTCTGATTTTAAAGAAAAGATATCATTAAAGAAAGAAGGTGGTTCTCAACTTGCTTCACCAACAAAGGCAGAAGCAATCGCAATCGTTAAAGCCGCAATGGCAGAAATGGGCGAAGATAGAAAAATGGCAGATAAGTTAATTTCTACAATGGAAACTAATATGTCATCTTTAGTATCAAGAACATCAGCTGGTGAATTACGTAAACAATCAAAAGCTGGTGTAAAGACCGATGCAGTGATTGATTTCCAAGCAAAAGACAAAGGTAATAGAGAATTAACTAAAATGCTCGAATCCCTTATCAACCAAGACACCGCAGTTAATGCTTTATTTAGTAAACATATTGTACTTGAGGCAGCAACTGGTAATCATAAATTTGGAAGCGCAGGTTCTAAAGCTGCAGCCAATCTTTTAGGTAAGTTTAGTTTAACAGGTACTATTGAAGTTCAGCCTATTAACAGTATCGCAGATCCAATCATTATTAAATACGCACAAACAGTTAAACCTGTCGTTTCATTTAAGTCAGGCGGCGGCGGAGCTCCTGCTTATTCAGCATTACGTTTAGGTATTAAAGAAGAAGAAACATTAAGAGGCATTGTGTTATCTGAAATGGAACAGCTTGATGGTTTATTATTAACAGAAGACTTTCTATCAGAAGGTCCACTTGATATGTTAAAGAAAGCTGGTGATTGGGCAAAAGGTAAAGGTACTGCGTTTGTAAATAAAGTTAAATCTGCTATTACAAATGTTCTTAATAAGATCAGTGCTGTATTTAAAAAGATCGCAAAGATGGGTAAGAAAATGTTTGCTTCTCTAATGAAGTTTATGGGTGTTGAGATTAAATCAGCAACAGGTATTCCGGGAAGTATTTCTTTATGAAGAGTTATAAACAGTTTGTAGACGAAGGACCAAACGATCCTGCGATATTTAAAGCAATCTTTTTAGCAGGTGGTCCCGGCTCAGGTAAATCTTTTATTGTTGGTAAAACGGCATTGCCTATTCATGGATTCAAGGTTGTGAATTCAGACGATGCATTTGAAGCGGCAATGAATAAAGCAAAGTTGACAATGGATCCTAACACTATCTTTTCAACTCAAGGACAACAAATAAGAGACAAGGCAAAGAAACTTACTGCTCTTAGAATGCAAGGTTATATTACAGGCCGTCTTGGTTTAGTTATTGATGGAACAGGTAAGAACGTAGCAAAGATACAAAGTCAAATAAAAGAATTAAGATCTCTTGGTTACGATGTTGGAATGATATATGTTAATACTGATTTAGATACTGCGATTAAGCGCAATGACATGAGACCAAGATCACTACCAATTACTCAAGTCACTGCATTATGGAAAGAAGTACAAAAGAACATCGGAGCATTCAACAGTATGTTTGGTTCTAACTTTGTAGTAATTGATAATTCTGAAGGTGAAAACATTGAAAAAGGAATTATGGATGGATATAAGTGGGCAGGTAAATTTGCTAAATCTAATATCAACAATCCTAAAGCAAAGAAATGGCTTAAACAATATTCAGAAGAACATTTAAATATTAATGAAGCCGATCTATCAATGGATCGTGGTTCTATTATTGATATGATTCTTAAAGATGTAAAAGACAAGTTAATGAAAGATGTAATGAAGAACGATCTTAAAGACCTTAAAGACATTGCGTCAAAAGTAAAAAGAAAAGTAGAAATAGATTTTAAACATAAAGGCAGATTGAGGATTAAAACATAATGAAGAGTTATAACCAATATCTTGCTGAGGCAGATGCCAATCTACATATGACGCATTTAGAAGATGCTGTTATTGACGGCGGTGTAAAAGGTACAAGAAACGTAATTAATTATATTCGTAATATTCGAGATATGTTATCGGGTAATACAAAAGCTCCTGTTAGTTTAACAACAAAATGGGATGGCGCGCCTGCGATCTTTGCTGGAGTTGATCCTGCCGACGGCAAGTTCTTCGTGGCAAAGAAAGGAGTATTTAATAAGACTCCAAAATTATATAAAACAAATGCAGAAATAGATAATGATCTGAGCGGTGAACTCAATAGCAAATTTAAAGTTGCTTTGAAAGAATTTGCCAAGCTTGGAATTGAAGGAGTGGTACAAGGTGATTTCTTATATACGGATGACGATCTTAAAACGGAAAATATTGATGGAGAACCGTGTGTTACTTTCCATCCTAATACCATTGTTTACGCGGTACCTAAAACATCAAGCCTCGGTAAGAAAATATCAGGATCAAAGATCGGCGTGGTCTGGCACACAACATACTCAGGATCAACTCTTGAAACAATGTCTGCAAGTTTTGGAATGGCGATATCAACAAAACTTAATAACGTTAAATCGGTCTGGCACGTAGACGCAACATTTGAAGATAAGTCAGGTACAGCAACAATGACAAAGGCAGAGACTGATAATCTTACAGCAATGTTATCAAAGGCAGGTACATTGTTTAGAGGAATTGATGCAACGATATTAAACGAGTTAGGAACAAACGAAGATTTAAATCAAAAGATTAATACCTTTATTAATACAAAGGTTCGTGCAGGACAACGTATTGGTTCTGTCAAACCATTCGTTATTGGTTTACAACGATACATACAAGATTATTATAAAAAAGAAGCAGATAAACGTAAGACCCCTGCCGGAAAGAAAACACAAATGGATAAAGCAACTGCAGCATTACAAGTATTTGCCGATCCAAAGAATAAGACAAAGTTAGAAGCAATATTTACTTTATACGATTTATTCGTTGATATGAAATACATTATCATAGCTAAATTAAATACAGTGGAAGGTATTAGAACATTGCTTAAAACAAAGAAAGGATTTGAGGTAACGGGTCAAGAAGGATTCGTTGCGATTGACCATTATAGTTCAAACGCATTAAAGATTGTTGATCGTATGGGATTCAGTCTTGCCAACTTTTCAGATAAATATATTAAAGGATGGCAGAAATAACATCATATAGTTGACATCAGGCTTAAAGTTTGATATAATATAAATCATGATTCGTAATGTATAGGTGATCTTAGCGTCAATCGGCGCAGCACTCCGAATCAGTATAATAGGAGTAAATTAAATTGGGTAGAATTAACGATAGAGGACACGACGGTGGAAATATTTGGAGATGGCAAACCATCGAAAAATACGTTAGAAAAAATGGATGGACGAAAGGAGCTGAACTTGGAGTATGGCTCGGCGAAACATTTAAGCACCTGGTTAAAACTTGTCACAACCTCCATATTATCGGTGTTGATCTTTACGAAGCTCAGCCTGGATACGATGGACCAGAACAATGGACGAGGGGCGAAAATGGCCATGCATGGGATCATGAGGCATATTATCAGGACCTAGTAAAGTTTTGCCAAGCATATCCTGGTAGAGCAGAAATCATTAAAGACTATACAACAGAAGCAGCTAAAGATGTTGCTGACGAATCATTAGACTTTGTCTTTATTGATGCAGACCATAGTTATAATGGTGTAATGAGAGATGTAGGAGCATGGGCACCAAAGGTTAAAAAAGGTGGCATGATTATTGGGCATGATATACATTTCCCAACTGTTAAGACAGCAGTTGTTGAATTGTATGGTGAAGATGGTTATTGGATTGAGGATGACTTCCTATGGTTCGTGGAAAAAACGTAACCGTAATAAATTTTTACGGAGGACCTGGGTCAGGTAAATCTACTGCAGCCGCAGGTCTATTTTATAAAATGAAGCTCGAAGGTTATAACGTCGAGTTAACAGATGAGTTCGCTAAAGAGTGTGTTTGGGAAGGTAATATACCAATGCTACAAGATCAGCTTTGGGTACTCGGACATCAACATAGAAAGATATTACGATTATCTGATAAGGTTGATTATATTATAACTGATAGTCCTGTACTATTAAGTCCAATATATCGAGAGAGATACGGCGAATCGTTGTATTCAGATATAATTGACAAGATGGCACTAGAGTGTTATTGTCTATATAATCATAATATCAATTTTATGTTAACAAGACCCGAAGGCTTTGACCAACAAGGCCGAGCACAAGACCTTGAAGAGTGTAGAGAAATTGATGAAGCAATCATAGAGCAATTTGACCGACTAAATATTGGATATATAAAATTAGACTCTGATGATAACGCCTCAGCAGCAATGAGTTATATAAAAAGTGCTGAATTTGATATTACACTTCAGCAGCAATGAGATATATTAAAAGAAAATGAGTGAAGAAAAAACAGTTAACATTGAAAAAAAGTTAAGACATATTTGGATTGGACCAAAACCTGCTCCTTTACAATGGATGCATACTTGGAGAGATAAACATCCGGATTGGGAATACAGTGTATTCACAGATCAAAAGCTTCGTGATCGTAAATGGTATAATCAACATTTAATTGAAGAATACTATAAACAGAAAGCATGGTGTGGAGTATCTGATTTAATTCGTTATGAACTATTATACGAAGAAGGTGGATTCATTGCCGAAGCAGATATGATATGTTTAGAAAATACCGATGAATTATGGACAAGTCCTAAAGATCATTGTTATACCTGTTATGAAAATGAAAAAGGTAGACCTGATTATGTTCAGCCTATCTTTGGATGTAACCCAGGTAACTTATTAGTCCGTCATATACTTGATACACTTCATGCGCTTCCGGCTTCTCAATTACATCCACAACCATTTATGTCAACAGGAAACGCCTTCCTAGCAAAATTTGTTCCTCAATATAGAAACCAATTAACAATATGGCCAAGCCATTATTTTATTCCACAATTTTACATTAATGGTGCACAACGATACGACGGTCCTGATAAAGTATATGCAGATCATAAGTGGGGATCTACAGGTATGGGATTTAATTGTGTTGACTATTCGCAAGGAGTATAGCATTGTACTTATCACACAAATATAAATTTTTATTTTTAAGAACACCTAAAACTGCAAGCAGTAGTTTATCAGACTTCTTTATTAATAACATCGATGATCCTGATGCAATTTATACTGAGGTCGAAGATTCAGGTCTCCCTGGGACATTGGATGAAGCCATAGTTAGCAAATATAGACCTTACGCCTTTTATCATTTTAGTATAACACAACTAATAAACGAAGGTGTTATCACTGAAGATCAAGCAAGAGAGTATAATGTATTTTCTGTATTAAGAGATCCAGTTGATAGAGCAAAAAGCTTTTACTATTTTTATAAAAAGTTTCGTACTCCTAATGTAGCGCCAAGTTTGCATCAATATCGCAATTGGATGGTTGGAGATACTGCCGTGTTTGATAACGATCCTAATTCAGCAATACAACAAGTAGAGCTAAGTATTTTTAAGTCAGAGTTATTAGGAAGGTTTTGGTTATATGACAACTTAGATATGGAACTACAAGTATTCATGAAAAACTTAGGATTACCTTGTCCTCCATTACCAAAACACAAAACCGATACAAGAAAGAATAGAGATGAAGAGTTTGTATTTGAAAAATCTGATATAGAAGCAATTAAAAGAACCTTTCCGTCAGATTGGGATATTTACGAAAGAGTAAGCCACAGAATATGAAAGCATATATCCTAAGACACGATCATCCTACATCTCATAAGTATGCAAAGATGTGTTCTGAAACATGTGATGTAATTGATTTGGATTGGGAATATTTTGATGGGTGGTCTAATTGTACTGGTCGTATGGCTTGGTGTGAAACTGGTATACAAATGAAATTCTATGAGCCTATGTTAACAGTTGATAATCCAACAGCAGAACATAAGGCAAACGTTTGTTCGGCAGGTCATGCAGCAATATGGAAAAAGATTGCCGATGGTGACGATGAGGTTGGTATTGTATTAGAACATGATGCATTAATGTACTATAAACCGGATATTGAAATACCACAAAATGTACTTATTACATTAGGATATAAAGTAACTGATCCAGAAAATTACGCTTTTATGGATGCAAGAGATAAAGAACAACACAAATTAACTTTTATTGATGGTCATGAAGGTGCCCACGCATATATGATGACAAAAAGAACAGCACAAAATCTTGTTTGGGAGATTGAAGAAAAAGGAATACTGGGCGCAGTAGATAACGCATATTTTATTCGAGGACAACGGAGAACAAGCATACCATTAGCAATTATGTCGCCAACGCCGGCAATTGGTTATTTAAGAGAATCTACTATATGGAGTGAATCCGCTCACGTAAACTATAAATTTATTGAGTCCTTTAGTAAATATTATAAATAAACTCAATAGCAAACTAAATATAGGAATTTTACATGGATCCTTTACACGAAAAAGATTCTACCTCAATGGGAGCACAGTCCATTGATGACTATAACGATCACGATAAAGTAGATAGCGATAACAAAGCCATTAAGAAAAGAAAAGATTCTAAAAAGGATCAAGACACAGGCAAAGGTATTATAAAGAAAGATTCCAAAAAGTCTTTTGATGCAAGTAAGTATATAGATACAGAACCTACTATTAAAGAAGCCGTACAAGACAAAGCTGTTATTACGTTTGGAAGAATGAATCCTCCAACAGTAGGTCATGAAAAATTAGTTAATAAGATTGTATCAACAGCAATATCTGAAAAAGGTACTCCATTAGTTTATCTATCAAAAACTCAAGATGCAAAAAAGAATCCTTTAACATACGATCAGAAAATCAAATATGCTCAAGCATTCTTTGGTAAAAGATTAGTTGTTAAATCACCAGCAAAAACAATCATAGAAGTAGCAAAGGAAATACAAAAGGCAGGATTTAAGGATCTTGTTTTAGTTGTAGGTTCTGATAGAGTAAAAGAATTTGAAACACTATTAAACAAATACAACGGAAAGGATTTTACATTTAATTCAATTAAGGTTGTATCTGCAGGTGATAGAGATCCTGACAGCGATGATGTTTCAGGAATGTCAGCAAGTAAGATAAGAGCTGCAGCTGCAGAAGGTGATCTTGATTTATTTACAAAAGGAATTCCAACAAGAAACGACAGAATGAGATTATCATTATATGGTGATGTTCGTAAAGGTTTAGGTATTTCCGAAGGTATTAATTTAGCATTTGAGCAATTCCTTTCTGAAAGAGTTAAGGATGGTAAAGTTGATCCTTTATCGGCAATGGGTAAACAAAAATTAACAGGTGCTGAAGTTGCTACTTATTATAAAAATAATCCAAGAGCAAAGGCAGCAGCAGGTAGAGATAAGAATATTAAATTAGGTATTGAGCTCGCATTGGATTTAGCAGGTAATATGAATTATGCTGTTAAAGAAATCGACAAACTAAAACGTAATCTATCAAAACACCCTGAAGTTCAAAAAGCATTAAGAACCGCCAACGAAGAATTAAATAAAGATATATACAAAGCCGCGTCCATCCAAGAAAGGTTGCAGAAAGAAGATGATAAGAAATCCAAACAACAAAAGCAACAGCCTGGATATTACAAAGGAATGGCAAATTCAACAGCAGATAAACGACAAGCTCAGTTCAATAAACAGACAGATATGGCTGATGATAATCCTGATGCTTATAAA
>Ga0213869_10000372_pt1 | contig 36924 bp, 55 predicted proteins | sample PICome_10_FD_160083 | JGI IMG/M metagenome (GOLD analysis project Ga0213869, IMG submission 160083) | Coastal seawater microbial communities near Pivers Island, North Carolina, United States - PICO132 | ecosystem: Environmental > Aquatic > Marine > Coastal | place: USA: North Carolina...
ATCGTTGGAAACATGGGGTCAGAACTTAGATTTGACTATTCCGTCATTGGAGATGCAGTCAACCTCGGTGCTAGACTCGAGAGCCAAACAAGAAATTATGATGGGGTGGACGTGTTGTTGGGACAAGAAACATATCTCCAGTGTCCAAACAGAACATTCACAAAAGTTGATTCAATTACAGTTAAAGGAAAGACCGAACCAGTTGTCGTTTACACTATCTGAAAAGGAACCTAGTAGTCTTCATTACACTGCATTCATAACACTTCAACTTGCAGATATCTATACCACATATCGTGGTCTCAAATATGATTGTGTCGAAGAACTAAATCCTTTCCTTGGTAAATCTCCTTCAGTGAATGAAATGTTTTTATTTAAGACTGCAGTTCTTATGCCTGCTATAAATTCAGATATTAAAAATGAGAGATTAACACCACAAGTATTCAATCAGATGAACTTCTTAATGACTATGGTAATTGCAAGTAATTATCATGTATTAAGTGATGCAAAAGAAAGATGCAGAAAATTATAAAAACCCCCTTGAAATTTTAGAAAAAACCCATATAATAGTAGTATGGTGTTATAAATACCATTGTTAGAGAACTTCAAAAGAGCTCGGATTTGGAACTTGGATTGGCCAACGGCGACATCAAGTGACCCCATTTCTTCAAAAGAGCTCGGTTCTCGAACATTAATGCAATGCTCATTAGAGGTTGCACATTATAAACTTGCTTAATAAAGGAGAAAACTATGACTATCTATGACGATGTCTTCGGGAAATCATTCCCATTCGCAATCGGGTTCGACAGAACTCTACAACTATTAGAACGTGCAGATACACATTCTAGTTCAAACTATCCACCCTACAACATTGTAAAAATCGATGAGGAAAATTTCCAAATTGAAATGGCAGTAGCAGGGTTCGATAAGAAAGAGGTTTCTATCTCTAAAGAGAAAGAGAAACTAATTATCGAGGGAGAACAAGATACTGAATCAAAAGATTATGTCCACCAAGGACTTGCTTCACGTTCATTCAAAAGGTCATTCACACTTGCAGACGATATAATCGTTAAAGGTGCAGATATGAAGAATGGTATTTTGGTTGTTAGTTTAGAGAGAATTGTGCCTGAGGAAGACAAACCTCAAGAAATCAAAATTTCTTAAAAACCCCCTTACAGATACACCTGTTATATTGTATAATAGGTGTATCTTTTTATATTATGGAGAAAAAAATGTTAAACGTAGGAGATAGAATACCCCAAGTAATTCTACCAATAAGAGTAGACGGAGATTTTAAACACTTAGAAACAAACGAACAGTTTGCTGGAAAGAGAGTAATAATCTTTGCATTGCCTGGAGCATTCACCCCAACATGTTCATCATTCCAATTACCTGGCTTTGAAACTCAGTTTTCACAATTCCAAGAAAAAGGTATTGATGAGATATATTGTTTGTCAGTAAATGATTCATTTGTAATGAATGCATGGTTCGATGGACAGGGGATTCAAAATGTTAGACCATTACCCGATGGAAACGGAGAGTTTACAGAAGGTATGGGTGCAAGTGTGCAAAAATCAAATGTAGGATTTGGTATTAGGTCTTGGAGATATGCAATTGTTGTAAACGACAATGTTATTGAAAATATCTTTGCAGAAGAGGGATTCGGTGACAATATCGATTCAGACCCTTATGAAATATCATCACCCGAAAATGTCCTTGCAAACATCTAAACTTTATCAAGTCTTAAAAGACAATGCAAATGAGAAGAGATTACCTATTATTGATGGTAGTCTCTTTGATGCATTAACTGAAGAACATGGGAGAGAATACTTCCGTGAGGTTCTTGCAGAATATATAGAAACCGAAAGACCCGAGTTTCCTCTAAAACAAATCTCTCATGAAGATATGAGAAACACTTTTATTAAACTTTTAGAATATCCTGTTTGGAAGTTTATATACCCACACGAAAATTTAGAACAAGAAGTCGTAGAAAAATATGACGACTACAAATACCCCTATTCAGAATGGGGACATGGAATGGTCAATGCACCTTCCACATTTAATGACGCAAGTGATTACTTTATGCAAGATTTAAGATTGTCTTGTGATTCATATGGACATAGAGCACCAATAAATGCATTTAGAGAATCAACTGCAAAAGAATTAAAATCACCTCTCGGTGCAATATGGAGAGGTGTCAATGATATCACAAAGGAAGTGTCAAAAGACGTAGACGGAAACGAAGTTATAAAACTTGTTGGTGGTTCATTGAAAGAAGATACTTACAGAATGGCATTCAGACTAGGAGCCTATATTGCAACACAATTCAAACCAGTGGTTGCAAAGTGTTTCTATGAAATGACTGATGCAAGAACTGTATTGGATACAAGTTGTGGTTGGGGAGATAGACTATGTGGATTCTTTGCAAGTAAAAAAACTACAGTGTATATTGGTTGTGACCCAAACCCAAACACCTTTGAAAGATATAAGAAACAATGTATAGAATATGAAACAATTCTTACAGGTCATGCACCTAAAATTACAGAAACCAAAGACAGGTTTATGTCAGTTGGTGAGAAGAGAGTTGTAATCTACAGAAGTGGTGCAGAAGATATACCTTACGAGAAATTTCCACCAATAGATTGTGCATTTACTTCACCACCATATTTCTCAACAGAGACATACAATAAGGGTGGAGAACATGAAGAAGACCAATCATGGAGTAAGTTCTCAGAATATGAATCATGGAGAGACGACTTCTTCATACCAGTTTCTAAAAAATCATTTGAAGTGTTATCAGATAATGGACACTTATTGATTAACATTATGAATCCAAAGATTAAAGGTAAAATGTTTCCTTCATGTGACGAAGTAGTAGACGAATTAAGAGAACATTTCAAAGGTCAGATAGGAATGAGAATCATGCAAAGACCTCAATCTTCTACTGCATTCTTGGAGAAGTGGTCAGAGGTCAAAGGTGAAAATGATAGTAATCAAGTATCTGATAAAGAAGGAATAGATAGAACTGCAATGCAAGACTTTATGAAAAAACTATACATGGAAAATGTATGGTGGTTTGCAAAAGAAGATAAAGATTTATTCCTACCCAACAAACACAATTCATTGGAGAGTTTCTTTGGGTAATACACCATTATTTGACGAAGGTGTTTATTGTGTTGTTGACAATAACAAATTAAACATGTCAGGCATTCAACTTACTAAAGGAATGTGGGAAGGACTCATATACACATATGGTAAAGTAGAGTTTGTAGAAGGTAAGAAACACTTAAACTTTCAAAGGAATCTTATCAAAGTTCCCGACAATCATGACTTTGAAGAACTCCTAAATAATACCGAACTTAATAACCTTATGGGTGACATATTGGTTGAATTAATAGAAGAACAAGCGAGGAAAGAGAATGAACAAAGAGATATTGAAAGAACAGATAAAAAGACATGAGGGTGAAGTCCTCGAAATTTACGAAGACTCATTAGGATACTTAACTTTTGGAGTTGGTCACTTAATTAAAGACAGTGATGATGAATATGGATTACCAGTTGGAACACCAGTCTCACAAGAAAGAGTAGATGATGTTTATGAATATGATTTTGATAAACACGTAGAAGAAACCATTCATGTATTTGAATCAAAAGGTGGAGAAGATTTCTATGCACTACCCGAAGACATTCAACACGTTTTAGTTAACATGACATTCAACTTAGGTGGAACAAGATTCAGTAAGTTTAATAACATGTGGAAAGGTGTTGTATCTGCAGACTGGGAAAAGGTTGCAGTTGAAATGGAAGATTCTAAATGGTTCGGACAAGTAGGAAGACGTTCAGTTGAACTACAGGAGATGGTAAGAAGTGTCTAAAGTAAAATGTATAAGACTAGATACTGGAGAAGTTCTAATTGGATTTGTTGAGAGAACCATATTAGGAAACTATAAGATTATCGATGCACAAATTTGTTTAACAAATACAGAAGACGGAAAGTATGAAGTTAATCTTGCACCATGGATTCCTTTTGCAAAAGAATACACATTCATATTAAACAGTGATTTAGTTCAAACAGTTTTTGAACCAAGACCACAACTTGAAACCAACTTTAAAGTTGCAACAGGTAATAAAGTAAGAGGAAGTAAATAATGGGAAGAGAAACACTATTAAAAGCACTAATGAGTCAGTATCAAGGTGAAATGGATATTGCAATGGCAAACATTGAAGTATACAAAAACAACCCAGCTGGTATTGGTGAACACCCCGACATTGCACAAGCACTCGATACTCAAATTGAGAAACTTGCAAATGCAAAAGAAAAATATGATGTCACTTACGACATTTTACACGGAAAAAGTAATCTTACTACCTTGACAGAATAGACCCTACTGTAGTATAATAACTACATGGATTTCTATACTAACGTTTGCAGAACACGTGACAAAATACTTGTCAAAGGATACAAGAACGGAAAACAACAAAAACTATCCGTATCTTACAGACCCAATCATTATATCCCTTCTAAGAAGGGAGACACACCATTCAAATCATTAGACGGAAGGTCACTAGAAGCAGTGAACCTAAACTCTATGGGTGGTGCAAGAAAGTTCCGAGAGAACTATGCTGGAACTCATGGATTTGAAATCCATGGATATGACCGATATATCTATACATATATTGCAGATAAATTTCAAGGTGAGATAAACTGGAATCTAAAACACATTAAGATTGCAACACTTGATATTGAGTGTGAGTGTGAAGACGGATTCCCCGAACCAACTCTTGCAACTGAAAAGGTCAATGCAATTTCAATGAAACCACTTGGTAAAGATACACATGTTTTTGGTATCGGGCCTTGGGAACACAACAGAACAGACGTAGTCTATTACAATTGTTTAAATGAGATTGACCTTTTGACTAAGTTTGTTAAATACTGGAGACAAGAGTGGTTCGATATCATTACAGGTTGGAATGTAAACTCTTTTGATATTACCTATCTCTGTAATCGTATTGACAGAATACTAGGAGAAGGAGAACATAAGAAACTCTCACCATGGGGTCAATGTGATGTCAGAGAGTTCATGTCTACTTATGGTCAGAAACAAATGATATTCAATCTATATGGTATCAATGTTCTTGACTATCTTGAGATATATCGTAAACATACATTCGTAAATCAAGAATCCTACAAACTAGAAAACATTGCACAAGTAGAACTTGGAACTGGTAAACTAGATTATTCAGAGTATGGAAATCTACATACACTTTACAAACAAGACTATCCAAAGTTCTTGGAATACAATGTCAAAGACGTTGTCCTTGTTGAACAACTAGAAGAAAAACTAGGACTATTGGAACTAACACTTGCAATGTCTTATAATGCAAAGTGTAATTATAACGACACATTCGGAATGGTGAAGTATTGGGAAACCATAATCTACAATCACCTCAAAGACCAAAACATACAAACACCACCACAAAGACTGAAGAGTGGTAATGACAAGACACACCAAATCGTTGGTGCATATGTTAAAGACCCAATTGTCGGTGGACATGACTGGGTAGTGTCATTCGACTTGAACTCACTGTATCCACATATCATTATGCAATACAATATCTCACCCGAGAAAATGATAAAGGGAAACAGACAAGACTTGACCATTGACAGAATGTTGAACAAAGAATGTGACTTATCATATGTTCACCAACAGGGTCATGCAGTGTGTCCGAATGGTGTAATGTATTCTAAAAACAAACAAGGATTTCTTCCCGAACTTATGGAAAAACTCTATGACGAGAGAAAGGAGTGGAAGAAGAAAATGATTGGGTATCAACAAGAACGAGAAGTCTGTAAAGAAACCAAACGTAAGAAAGAACTTGATACACTTATCAAACGTGCATACAACAATCAACAGGTTCGTAAGATTGCACTTAACTCTGCATATGGAGCTCTTGCAAACCAATACTTTGCATTCTTTTCTATTGACCTTGCAGAGTCAATCACAACCAGTGGTCAGTTAATTATTAAGTGGTCAGAGAAAACTATCAACGAGTTCCTAAACAAAACACTTGGAACAGATAACGAAGACTATGTGATTGCAATGGACACTGATTCGGTTTATATCACTATGGATAAACTGGTTAAGAAAGTCTTACCCGAAGAAACAGACAAGACCAAGATTGTGGATTTCCTAAACAAGTCAGAAGGTATGATTGAACAAGTTCTTGCACGTGGTTTTGACGACCTTGCAGAATATACTAATGCATTCCAACAGAAAATGCAAATGGGTCGTGAAGTAATTGCAGACAGAGGTATTTGGACTGCAAAGAAACGATACATTCTAAATGTTCATGACAATGAAGGTGTCAGACTTGCAGAACCCAAACTTAAAATGATGGGTATTGAGACTGCAAAGTCTTCTACACCTAAATGGGTCAGAACCAAACTAACAGAAGCCTTAAAGGTGGTTATGAATGGAACTGAACAAGACCTATGGGAGTTCGTAGAGACTGCACGAAAGGAATTTAGAAACCTTCCACCCGAGGAAGTTGCATTTCCTAGAGGTGTCAAAAACCTTGTGACGTATTCAGACCCGACTCATATCTATGGGAAAGGAACACCGATTCATGTTAGAGGTTCACTCTTACACAATCACTTACTGAAATCTAAAAATCTTGACTTAAGATATGAAATGATTAAGAACTCAGATAAGATTCGTTTCTCATATCTTACAACACCAAATCCAATCAATGAGAATGTAATATCATTCTCAAGTTCTCTACCAAGAGAGTTGGACTTGCATAGATTTATTGACTATGATATGCAGTTCGAGAAAGCATTTAATGAACCACTAAAACACATTGTGAACTTAATTAACTGGAATGTAGAACCAGTTGCAAGTTTAGATTCCTTTTTTGGATAAATAAGACTATATGGCATATTCGGATAAAGTAGTAAATCGTTTTGAAGACGTTTTAAATAACCCTAAGAAACATGGTGTTGGTAGATTCGACCCCAACGACCCTAATGTTGCAACAGGACTAACGGGTGCTCCAGCATGTGGAGACGTTATGAAATTGGATATAAAAATAAATCCCGATACTGATATCATTGAAGATGTTAAGTTTAAAACATATGGTTGTGGAAGTGCAATTGCAAGTTCGTCTCTTTTCGTAGACATGTTAACAGGAAAGACAATCGAAGAAGCAAGTCAGATAAAAGACAAAGAGATTGCAGAAGCCTTAGAACTTCCCCCAATAAAATTGCACTGTAGTGTTCTTGCAGAAGACTCTATCAGAAAAGCAATCCAAGATTGGGCAGAAAAAACTGCTCATAGGAGACATAATTATGTATGAGTATAAAGTTAAAGTGGTGAAAGTTGTAGATGGAGACACTATTGATGTGGATATCGATTTAGGTTTCGGTATGGTCTACAAAAAACAAAGAGTCCGAATGGTTGGAATCGATACGCCAGAATCTAGAACTAGAGACAAAGTAGAAAAACTATTTGGTAAAGCTTCTAAAAAACACTTAAAGAAATTACTAGAAGAATGTGAAACAATATCACTTGTATCACACGACAAAGGTAAGTTCGGAAGAATCTTAGGAACACTATATGCACATCATGTAGAAGGACACCCTGTATTCGGACACAAAGTAGATATCAATACTCAAATGATTAAAGATTGTCATGCAGTAGTTTACAGTGGAGAGAATAAAGACTTGGTTGAACAACAACATTTAGATAACAGAAAGTTTGTTATGGACAATGGATATGTGACTCAAGAGGAGATTGATAAGGTATCAAAATGATGATTATTACGATGATGGACTGTTTCTATATTGTTATGATTGCAGTAATCTTTGGATTCATTATTCATTTAGAATCTAAAGTTAATCAAATTTGTTCTATGATGGAAGAACACATAAAGGTAGACGAAGCTCTATCTGATATTTCTAAAAAATTAGACAAAACCCCCTAGACAATAACAGACTACATGTGTATAATAGATTTATACATTATGGAGAAGTGTTATGTCATTTATTAAAGATTTAGTCAAATCAACTGGAAACGAATATGCAAATATAGTTTCAGATGGTGTGGCTGCTGGAGACGTAGATACATTCGTAGATACGGGTAGTTATGTCTTCAATTCACTTTTGAGTGGTTCACTATATGGTGGACTTCCCTCAAACAAAATCACTGCAATCGCAGGTGAATCTGCAACAGGAAAAACTTACTTTGCCTTGGGTATGGTAAAACAATTCCTTGAAGACCACCCCGATTCTGCAGTAATCTATTTCGAATCTGAATCTGCAATCAGTAAAACAATGATTGAAGATAGAGGAATCGATTCAAAAAGAATGGTTATCGTGCCTGTGGTCACTGTTCAAGAATTCAGAAAACAGGCAATATCCATACTTGATAAGTATCTTGAAACACCAAAAGATAAGAGACCACCTATGATGATGTGTCTTGACTCACTTGGTATGTTATCAACTACTAAAGAAATCGAGGACACTGCCGAGGGTAAAGAAACCCGAGACATGACTCGTGCTCAAGTTGTTAAAGGTGCATTCAGAGTTCTAACACTTAAGTTAGGACGTGCTGGTGTTCCAATGATTGTGACTAATCACACATATGATGTGATTGGTTCTATGTTCCCTCAAAAAGAAATGGGTGGTGGAAGTGGTCTCAAATATGCAGCCTCTTCAATCATTTATCTTTCTAAGAAGAAAGAGAAAGAAGGAACTGAAGTCATTGGTAATATCATTCACTGTAAGAATGCAAAATCTAGATTGACTGTAGAAAATAGAATAGTTGACGTAAGACTATCTTATGACAGTGGACTGGATAGATACTATGGTCTTTTAGACCTTGCACTTGCAAGTGGAATCTTTGAGAAGAGTTCCACACGTATCAAACTACCAAATGGTAAAACAGAATTTGGTAAAACAATTAACAACAACCCCGAGAAATACTTTACACCCGATGTAATGGAAAGACTCGAAACAGTAGTAGAAGGATACTTTAAATATGGAAACACGCATAGAACAGACGATACTGAAGAATCTGATACAGAGTGAAGAGTTTGCACGAAAGTGCGTCCCATTCATTAAGTCAGAGTATTTTGCCGATACTGATGAAAAAACTGTATTCAATGAAATATATGAATACTTTCAGAAGTATACTAAACCACCAACTGTAGAAGCACTTCTCATAAACCTTGAAAACAATACTTCTCTTAACGAGAGTATTGCAAAGGGTTCAAAAACTATAGTTGATAAGATTGGTAAAAATAAGGAGACCACACCAAGTGAGTGGTTAGTGGAAGAAACGGAGAAATGGTGTAAGGATAGAGCAATCTATATTGCAGTCATGGATTCGATTGAAGTCATTGACAAGAAATCACAGAGGTCTACTGGTGAAATACCCGAACTATTGAAGGACGCACTTTCCGTGTCTTTTGACACAAACATTGGACATGACGTGTTAGAAGATGCAGATGCAAGATGGGAATTCTATCATACGGAAGAAGAGAAGATTCCGTTTGACTTAGAATACTTCAACAAGATTACCAAAGGTGGATTACCAAACAAAACACTTAACATTGTTCTTGCTGGAACTGGTGTTGGTAAATCATTGTTTATGTGTCACCAAGCAGCTTCATGTCTTATGATGAACAAGAATGTTCTATACATTACTATGGAAATGTCAGAAGAAAGAATTGCAGAGAGAATAGATGCAAACACTATGAATGTTCCTATGAAAGATTTACCCGATTTATCTAAGAAAATGTTTGACAAGAAAGTTGACAAACTAAAAAACAAAACTAAAGGTAAACTCATAGTAAAAGAATACCCTACTGCAACTGCACACGTTGGACACTTCAGACACCTATTACAGGAGTTGGACATTAAGAAAGATTTCCAACCCGACATTATATTTGTAGATTATCTAAACATATGTGCTTCACATAGAATTAGGCCAGGTGCTGGTGCAAATTCTTATACATTGGTGAAGAGTATTGCAGAAGAATTACGTGGACTTGCAGTAGAGTTTGACGTTCCATTGGTAAGTGCAACTCAAACCACAAGAAGTGGATTTGGTTCTACTGATATTGGACTCGAAGACACTTCAGAGAGTTTTGGTCTACCTGCGACTGCAGATTTAATGTTTGCATTGATTACCAGTGACGAACTAGAAGAACTAGACCAACTCGTAGTGAAACAGTTAAAGAATCGATATAATGACCCTACAATCTTTAAAAGGTTTGTAATCGGTATTGATAGAAGTAGAATGAAACTCTATGATTGTGAACAAGAAGCACAAGAAGAATTGTTTGAGAATGATTCTACCCACAATGATGATGTTCCTGTATTTGATAGAGGAAGGAATGATGGACAGAAGAGAGATTTTAACGACTTCAAATAAAAAACCCCCTTTACAGACCACCTAAATAATGTTATACTAGATGGTTATATGAAGAAGGTGATAAAAAGTTCAGAGGTTATATCAAAAATAACCGAAAAAATTGAACTCAAGAAACAATTGAGAGATGCACGTGTGTCTAAAGATTCTAAAGAAATTGATAAAATAAACAAAAAAATATCAAAAATAGAATCAAAATTGTCTTCCTCACCACTTGCAAAATCCTAAATAATAACATATAATACTTTCAGAAAGTAAATCACGGAGAATTTATGTCAAGAGAAACAGCGAGAACAGATTTAGTATCTAAAATTGCAGACTTAACTAGTAATAAGAATTGGTTAAAGGGTGTAAGTCAAGAATATCAAGTCACTAATCAACCTAACGGAACAGACCATACTGCACGTAGTAGTAAATCTGCATGGACAGGTGCTGGACTTGTTGGTTGGTTAACTGCATGGAAGACTGCAAATTCTTCAATAACTGCAGATGCATCTTGGAATCCAGCAGACTTTGACGGAAGTAATTGGACACATGACGATTGGCAACAATTTTATTTCCAAGAACATGCAAAAGGTATGTCAAATAAAACAGATTCAGACAAAGCTATTACAGATATAGATGCTGAATTAGCTGCATATCAATCAGACTTAGACGATATCGACGCAGGAATAGCTGCTGGTGATATTGACCAAGTTGACCCAAGTTAATAAACAAAAAAATACCATAAATAGTAGTAATACCACCAAGAATGTGGTATAATTACTATTATGGGTGCAAAAAATCTACATTTAGAACACTTAGAAGACGAGATTATCAATCAAGGGATTGATGGTGGACGTGGTGCTATAAACTTTTTACAGGGTCTTAGAGACATGTTAAAAGGAAACTCTAATTCAAGTGTTAACATGACTGTTAAGTGGGACGGAGCTCCTGCTATTTTCTGTGGTCAACACCCCGAAACTAATCAATTCTTTGTTGCAAAGAAATCTCTATTCAATAAAGAACCTAAGTTTTACACTTCAGAATCAGAAATTAAAAATGCAGACGAATTAAGTGGTGCATTAAAAGAAAAGTTCTTAACTTCATTTCAATGTTTATCTAAACTATCTTGGAATACAATCATGCAAGGTGATTTAATGTATACCAATGATAAGAAAATGCAAAAGATTGACGGAAAATCATTCGTCACATTCCAACCAAATACAATCATGTATGCAGTAGATATCAATTCAGATTTAGGTAAAGAGATTGCAAACTCTAAAATGGGTATTGTGTTTCATACCACATACACTGGTTCTACAATAGAAGACTTGGGTGCAAGTTTTGGTGCAAACATATCTAAACTAGGAAACAGTAAAGATGTTTGGATTGACGATGCAACATATAAAGATGTCAGTGGTAAAGGTTCAATGACTGCAAAAGAAACACTTACACTTACACAAGAACTATCCAAAACAGGTAAAGCATTCCACGGAATTAAAAAGAAAGATTTAGATAAGTTCCAAAAAATACAGGAAGAGATTGGAAAGAAAGGTGCTGGTGCATCATACAAAACATATTGTAATACACTTATCAGAGGTGGTAGTTTCAATCCAACATACAAAGGATATATGGAACACTTTGAAAACTACTGGAGAGATAAGGTGGTTGCAAAGGTCAAAATGGAAAAGACCAAACAAATCAAACAAGAGATTGGTGAACAACTCTTTAATGAACTCAGAAGTTTAAAGAATATGATAACCAATCTTACTTCATTTATGGGACACTTGGTTGTTGCAAAACAACTTATCATAAATGCACTAAATAGAGTAAAGAGTATAGGAACTTTCAAAAAGACTGCAAATGGTTTTGAGGTAGTAAACCCCGAAGGATACGTTGCAATAGATAAAACAGGAAGTGCAGTTAAACTCGTAGACAGAATGGAGTTTGCATTCAACAACTTCACTGCACAAAAATCTTGGGACAAGTAATGAAATCATTTAATAAATTTCTCACAGAAGCTAAGAACAAAGGTGCAGTATTTACCTTTGGACGTTTCAATCCACCTACAACAGGTCATGGAAAGTTAGTAGACAAACTCAAAAAAGAATCAAAAGGTGATGACGTTTTGTTATTCACTTCACACTCAAATGATAAGGTTAAAAATCCACTATCACACCGAGACAAAATCAAATATCTTAAAAACTTCTTTGGGAAGATTGTTGCAGATGTAAATGCAAGAACAGTATTTGAGATTGCAACAGAATTACATAAAAAGAAATACACTAGAATCAAAATGGTTGTAGGTTCAGATAGAGTTGGTGAATTTACTACACTTCTAAACAAATACAATGGTGTTAAAGCACGTCATGGATTCTATAAATTCGAAGAGATTAATATAGTATCTGCTGGAGAGAGAGACCCTGATGCAGATGATGTCAGTGGAATGTCTGCAAGTAAACTCAGAGGTTATGCAGAAGCAGGAGACTTTGATAATTTTAAACAAGGTGTCCCAACTAAGAACAAAGGATTGATTCAGAAACTATACAATGACATTCGTAAAGGAATGGGTATTGCAGAAGGAACACTACCACACTACATGGTTGAAGATTTAGTTAAAGAAGGAGTCTATGACCCAGGCACCTTTAAAGCAGTTTTCCTAAGTGGTGGGCCAGGCAGTGGTAAATCTGCAGTTGTAAAGAAATTAGCTTTGACTGCACTTGGTTTAAAAATGGTCAACACTGATAAAGCATTTGAGAACGGACTAAAGAAAGCAGGAATGTCACTTGACCTTAGAGGTGCAGACTTTGATAAAGTAGACCCTATCCGTGCAAAAGCAAAAAGTATTACAGGTAAAAACTTAGATGCATATATCGATGGAAGACTAGGTCTTATCTTTGACACTACAAGTGCAAAGTCGGGTAAGATTAAGTCCTACAAAAAACTGTTAGATACATTAGGATATGAATACAAAATGGTATTTGTTAATGCAAGTCTAGACAATGCACAAAAAAGAAATGACTTAAGGTCTAGAAAACTACCATTTGCAATTGTAAAGAAAGATTGGGACGCTGCACAAAAGAATGCAAAGGAATATAAATCAATTTTTGGTAGAGACTTTGTAGAGATTAAGAATGATGATGACCTTGCAAGTCTTGATAAAAAGGCAAATTCACTATACAGTAAACTGTTAGGTTGGTCTACTTCATTCCCTAAAAACAAAATTGCAATGAAATGGAAATCTTACGAATTGCTGAAGAAGAATACTACTGGTTATTCATCTATAAGAAGTAAAGATGCAGTGAAAAAACCACCAACAGAAAAACCAAGTCCATTTGGGTCAAACTTAAAAACATTCAAAAGTAGAAAGACTGGTAAGAAGACAGTCATTGGAAAGATATAAATAGTATTATGTTAGAAGAACTTAGAGAAAAATTACGTAAGACCCAACAAGACAAAGAAGTTGAAGGCAAGAAAGGTTCTCAACCTAAGAAGTATTATGCTAAAGACGCAGACGGAGACGAAATGTCTAAGTCTACAAAAGATAAACGTGCATCACACTTTGATAAAAACAAAGATAAAGAAGGTGAGGACGCATTCAAACCAGCACCTGGCGATTCACAAGCAGATACAAAACCTTCACAACACACTAAGAAGTATAAGAAAATGTTTGGAGAAGGTGCAGCTGATAAATCTCTACAAAAGAAAGCAGACAAGAGTGGAATGCCAGTTGGTATTCTAAAACAAGTCTACAAACGTGGTGTTGCAGCTTGGAAAGGTGGTCATAGGCCAGGAACTACACCCGAACAATGGGGACATGCACGTGTTAATTCTTTTGTGACTAAATCTAAAGGAACATGGGGTGGTGCAGACCAAGACCTTGCAAAGAAAGTTTCGGGTAAATCAGAGTCAATAGAAGAAGGAATTGATATCAAAAAGGCACTTAAGAAAGTTAAAGGTCTTAGTAAAAAACAATTAGAAGTGTTATCAACAATGAACACTACTCAGATATCAGTTGTTGTCAATCAATTATCTTCACTTGTTATGAGTGAAGCAATAGAAGAAGGTAAACTTGTCACTGATTGGAGAAGTATCTTAGAATTTATATTCAAAAATATAACAAAAATGGTTGAAAAAGAATATGAAAAGAATCCTGAAAAAGGAGTCGGAATAATTAATCATTTGGGGTCATATGTTAAAATGAAAGTCACTGATAAGAAACAAGAGAACGGAAAACTATTCTTAAAGTTTGGTGATAACATACAAGAAGACGCTGCAGTTGACGCTGCAAATCTTAAAGCAAAACAAACTGAAGAACTAGAAAGATTAAAAGCAAAACAAGAACAAGAGTTAGAAGCACTTACTGATAGACACGAAAGAGAAACAGATAAAGTCAATCAACAGAAAGAAAAAGAAGTTCAGAATAAACAAATTCAAGCAAAACGTGATGCAGATAGAAAGGCTGCCGAGAAACAAAACGAAGAAAGAGATTACAAAAAAGAGTATGAAAATTATCACTCAAAACCCGAACAAGTTAAAAGACGTGCAAAAAGAAATGAAGCACGAAGAAGTCTAAAGGACAGAAAAGATATAAAAGGAAAGGACGTTCACCATAAGGACAACAATCCTATGAATAATGACAAGTCTAACTTATCAATTGTATCACAAAAATACAATAGAACAGAACCAAGACTTAGAAAATTGAAAGAGAAGGGGATACTTCCAAGTGGCAGGAAATAAACACGATAACGGAGTTCACGAACAGGGAACAGACGAAACAGTAAAAGCATATCAAGAAGATACGCCTGGTCAATCAGTTGAGAAATACGTAAAAGAGAATCAAAAATCATATCATGATTCAAAGAAAACATTTTCTCAAATTGCAATCAACGAAACACTCGATACACTTCAAAAAGAAAAAACCAATCTATTAGACAATCCATTTCGTCTAGGTTCTATGATGTATTTTGAATGTATTAATGAAGCAAGAAATCTTATCAAAGAAGACAGATACAGACTTACTGAAGTTGATAAGAATATAATGGAAACAGATATTGGTGAGTTCGAAGTGTATGAGGGAGAATTAGTTCCACTAGATTGTCCACAATACGAGTTTATAAACGAAGAAGAAGAACCCGAACTCAACAAACCAAAAGCAGGTGGCCCTAAGAAATACTATGTGTATGTTAGAGACCCACAAACTAAAAAGATTAAAAAAGTCACATGGGGAGACACTACAGGTCTCAAAGTGAAACTCGGAAACGAGAAAGCAAGAAAATCCTTCGCTGCACGACATAAGTGTTCACAACAAAAAGATAAAACTACTGCATCATATTGGGCATGTAGATTACCACATTATGCGAAACAGTTAGGTCTATCAGACGGCGGAAACTTTTTTTGGTAAACTAAATATAAGGAGATAATTATGAGTCAAGTGATACACGAATACAGAAATGAAAACAGGACTGCAACAGTCCGACTAACTTCAGAAGGTTTTGAAGTAGATTTAGCAAAAGACAACGTAATACTAGAAACTAGACAGGTTCATAACCATAGTGAATCTTATGCAGAAGACGTTGCAGATAACTATGTGTTAGGAATGTTTGAAGCAAAAAAGAAAGAGAAAGAAGGTAGTTTTTATGGATATAGAGAAAGGTCAGACAATTACTATCCAGGCGATGACTAACCCTTATATAGACCAACCACTAGTCCAACATGGGACAGATATAGAATACATTGTTAGAACATTTTCTGCAGATGTAGACGAAGAGGAATTGGTTTGGCATAGAGATAAAGAGTCTAGAACCATACATGTATTGAGTGGAAATGGGTGGGAATTACAAAAAGAAGATAAACTACCCGAAGAATTAAAGATAGGAAAAGACTATTTCATACTGAAAAACCAGTATCATAGATTATTAAAAGGTGAAGGAGATTTGGTTCTTCGTATAAAAAATGGAACAAGAGAAGAAAGAATTATGTCTTGATTGTGGACTATGTTGCACTGGTGCAATGTTTAGAACCATGTTTACAACCGATAAGGAGAAGTCTTACTTTAAGGAAAAGGATAAATTCGAACCAAGAATGGTAATGTCAAGACGGGTAGGGTCTGATGTAATTGCAACAGACCATGGTCATATCTACCTCTTTCAGAAGGGTTGTGAACACTTACAAGAAGATAATAAGTGTAAAAACTATGAAACTAGACCCGAAACATGTAAAACTTATAGGTGTGGAGTCTTACGTAGATACCAAGATGGAAAAATATCATATAAAACTGCACTAAATATTATTGCAAAAGCAAAGGAAATACCAAACAAACCAACTAATAGAGTAATTGTAAGGAATATCATGCACATGACCTCTCAAAAATTATAAATAATACTGTTATGAGTTATAAATCAGAAAACTGGAAAGAAAAACTAGAACAAGTCCGTGGACACATTGCCTTGAAAGAAGGGAGTGTAGAAAAAACTGCAGACGAAATCATAAGTGAAGATATCGAAAACGACCTTTTAACTGGATTCAAAGAAGACGTTAAAGTAGTCGAAGTAGAAGAAGAAATCACTGAAGAATTAGTTCTTGAAGCTTCAATGGGTGATATGATTAAGAAAGTATTCAATACAGATAGTGAAACAGAAGCTATGGGTATTGCAAAACTTCTTAACATGACAGACGTTAAAGTTGCACTTGCAATGCAGAAACAAAATCCTAATGGATTTAAGAAAACTACATTCGGTATGGGTGCAGACAATAAACAAAGAGACATGATTAAGGATAAAGACCTTATGAAAATGTTCAAAAAAGCAGGTGTTTCACCTCTTAAAGATTCAGTCGAAGTTGAAGAAAAACCAGTTAGTCCTGTAAAAGAATCAGTAGAGAAATCTGCAGAAAAACTCGTAGAAAAAAATATGCTTGGTAGACTTGCAAAACAATTACATTTAACAACAGAAGGTAAACAGAAGATGTTTGACTACTTCGAAAAAGGGGAATTAGAACAATGAAACTAACATCAATGGGTCTATCACCCGAATTACTAGAAGCGTCTAGAACAGTCTTACAGAACTCAAAAGAATATGAAGAGTTCTTTCAATCTGCACTTAAAAAATTTGGTGTAGATTCTCCTGCTGATTTTAAATCAGATGAAGAGAAAAAGAAATTCTTTGATTACATAGATAAAAACTATAAAGGTAAAAACGAAGAAGAAGTTGCAGAAGGTGAATGTGCCTCTGATAAAAAGAAAAAACAATATTAGGAACTAGTATGAACCTCTTTTACGAAGCCAAAAAGGTATTAGATAAGGACGGGAAAGTTAACCCACTCGGCCCTTATGGAAAACAGAAACTTACTGGACGTGAGATTCAAGTCTATTTCCGTAGAAACAAAGTCAAAGACAAAGTAGTCAAGAAAGCAGTCGAGGTTGCATTAGACCTTGGTGGTGCAATGGATATTGCAATCAAATCCATTAAAGACTATTACGGGGATAAAGTCCTAAAAGCAAAAGAAGTTCAAAATGCACTTAAGTTTGCAAACGAAGAATCATTCAAAGATTCATTCAATATGTTAGACGAAGATTACAAAAAAGTAATCAAAATGTATCCAAGAGACAGAGATTGGAAAAAACTTATAACAAAATATAAACGTGACATTGACAAACTCAGAAACAACGATAAAGATTTACCTAAAAAAGTAGAAGACGAATTACTAACATGGGCTTCACAAACAGGTGAAGTATCTCATAAAGATGATGCAGAAGACTTCATAATGTCAATTATTGATGAGAAATATAAACCTTATTCCGACTCAACCTTTTCTAGATGTGTAGACTTCTACATTCAATTCAGAGGTGGTAAAGGAGACAGAATCACTTCAGAAGAGAATAAAAAAGACTTTGAAAAAGCAAAGAAGATGATTGATTCTTATTGTAAGAAAAACAAAATCAAACAAAAACCTGAATACTCAACACCTGAAGAAGGTTCAAGTGCATACAAAGTCGGTCTTATGATTGACCCAACATACAGTAAAACAGATGACTATAAAAATGGTGTAGACTTACAACCTTTATATGTTGAATTAGGTAAACTAAAGACTGCAGAAGACCATGGTGGTGGTTGGGATAAACCAACAAAAAACGAATCAGAAGTTTTAGAAAAGAAAAATAAAATCAAATATCGTGGTAATCTAAGTGGTTTACATGAATCTATAAAAAGTATAATGACAGAAGGTAAGAACCTTATGCCTGATTTACAAAAGATTGTAGACAAAAAGAGTGCAACTAAAGTTGGTGGTATAATGGTTGATATGTTTACTGCCTCAATGATTACACAAATCTATGGTAAAGTAAACGATAAAAACAAGAAGAGAATGGAAACATCAAATATCTCTACACTTGTTGACCTTGCACAAAGAATGATGCAAAAGTCAGAGAACGACCCACTTAAAGAAGAGACTGTATCAGAAAATGCAGAAATGGTAATCCATACTGATGATGCAGCTCAATCAAATCTTGTTGTCAAGATGGCAAAAAAACACGGACTGAAATCAAATAAAACTAAAATTTCTTGGTCAGGTAAAGACGGAGTTGTTGTTTCAGGTGATTCAAATAAACTCAAGAAGTTTATGTCTGCAGTTGAAAAAATGTCAGAAGGAACTGTATCAGAAGGACATGCAGTATCAAGTGCTCAACAAGCTGCAATCGCAATTGCAAAGAAAAAGAAAAATGAATCAGTCATGGATTCTTACAAAAAAATGTGGGAATCTGAAAACCTTGAAGAGAAAAAAGAATTCAAACAAAGTGATATCGATAAAGTTGAAAAACTTACTGATAGAAACGAACACACTAAATCACTCATACACATTGCAAAATCAATGGGTGACAAAAAGTCATTAAAAAAATTAGAATTAATCGACAAAATGCATAACGAATATGGTCACATGCCTAAAGGTCTTATGGACATGAGAAATGAAGTCTATGATGACATGAAGAAGGATATGGAAAAATATTCTAATGGTAAAGACATGTATAATGCAACATAACATGAAAGATTTATTTAAAACATATCGTGAGATGCACTTACAAGAAGTGAAACAAAAAGAAGTTGATTCACTGAAAAAACTATCTAAGGAAATGCAGTCAGTCCTAAAGGGATATCAGAAGATTGCTCGTATGGGTGACAAAGAAATCTCAAATGTAAAATATAATAAAGATTATGAAGCAGTTCTTAAAGCAAGAGATGTTATCTTACAACTTATTGGTAAAGTAAACACTCAAAAGATTCTCAATAAAGAAGAGACAACAGTAGACTTAGACGAAGGTTTAATACCAATGTATAAGAAAACTAAGTTTGAAGGTAAAGAGTTCGACAGAAAGAAAGAAATCAAAAGTTGTAAGGATATGATTAAAGCAATTCATAAAGTTGCAAAGATGCAAGATAGTATGCAATACACTGCTGAAACAGGTGGTGGTTCATCAGGTGGAAACCCAAATAAAGTTTGGGAAAATCTAAGAGATGCAGAAAGAGAATTATATAATTACATGGGTGGTATCGAAAGAGGACATTATGATGGTGTCATTGATATGGACAGAGACTAATGGATAGAGTAGACGCAAGATACAAAACCTTTAAAGAAAAATTAAAGAAACTCGGATACATTAAGGATTCTGCAAAACAGACTAACAAAATCGTAGAGAAAATTGGTGATTTTGGAATGATGTCTGATACAGGGAATAAAAAGATTGCTCGTGCAGTTTCACAATCAAAGAATGAAAAAGACCTGCGTGCAAAGTTAGAGAAAATCTCTACAATGGCAAAAGGTAAGTATGCTGAAGCAGGTGAAGACGAAGTAATTGATAGAGCAATAGATGCACTTGGTAGTAAAGCAAAGGGAGTTCAAAACAGACCTGACGCTGCAATGCTAATGCAACTTCGTAAGTTCAAAGACGGAACTAAAGATGGTGAGGTCAGAACAGACGATATGAAGAAAATTAAGGTAAAAAGAGACGATGCGGTGAAAGTTCATGACGTTTTAATGAAGGTTAAGACACCCATTCGGTCTAAATACCTACAGTTATTACAAAAAGACAAAAAGTCTTTCGATAAAGCATTTAAAGCAATCTTAAAGGTTGCATAACTAGGAGAAAAACATGGCACTTTGGGGATTATTAGACAACGAAGCTTCTAAACCAAAATATCTTAACACTGCTGATAAAGCAGAATGTTATGGTGCTGATACAGCTGAGGTCGGTGCGACTGCTGGTGTTAATTCAGAAGGTTGGGTATTAAGAAAAGTAGTAGGGTCAAGAACACAGTTCGAAACATTGGTTGCAATGTCTTCAGGAACTATGGGTGCTGACGTTGCTGATTTTGACGATGACTCAGACGTGAATACAGCAGAAGTTGATGACGATACAGTATTATCAGATAGTTAATAGAGGATAAATTATGAAAACATTTAAAAACTTCATTATTGAAGAAGGTGGAAGTCAAATTCCAACAGATTCTAACGCATTTTTTGTGGGTGCAGCTGGACTAAGTTCAGAAAAAGTCCCACATGATATAGATGATGCAGATGTTAAAGCTAAGGTTAATGCAATCTTAGGACAAACTGCAGTATCAGAATGGTTGAATCCAAAAGCTGCTGTTGCACAAATGGAAGCAAAACTTTCTCTATTAGGACTTAATAAAACTGGTGAATCAGACTTAGAGTTTGCATCAGAAGAAGGTTCATTCGACATTCAATTCAACAGATATGGAGTTGTCACTGGTAAAACAGTTGATACACCACATGACGAATTTGAAAGAGAAGAAAAAATCGTATCACTAAACGTTAAATACGAACAGAACGAAAACGGAACATACAAAGTTATCGGTTCTTTAAGTTAAGTAGTTTCCCCGAATCTGAAGTTCGGGGACACCTACATACTATTACATTATGAGTCTATTTGACAAAATCACAGCAAAAAACTTTTCTGCATATGCTATGAAGCACTATGACGACCCTCAATGTGAAGACATAGAGGATTTTCAAGAAGACCTTCGTAGATTCAGATACCTTAAGAGGTTATTACATAGATACCATGAAAATGGTGAATTACGTGAGCGTTTAATGCTGAATCACCTTATCTGTATCTTTAATGTCTTTGGATATGATGCATGTATGAGAATGTTAGAGTTTAAAATTAAGAACGTAAACTACTGGTCTTCCATAAAAACTATGTTATTATACCTAGAATACATAGAAGAAGGTTGGAAAATAGATATCCCTATCGATAATAAACTTGCAGAACGTTTAAGAGACCTTTAAAAATACCTAAATAGATTATATGCGTATAGTCGACACCCTCATAGTATTCCGAATTCTCAAGATGTTAACCACACCTTGGAACAAAATGCAGGCATTCAAGTTTGGATTCATAGATATGAATGGAAACAGAATCAAAGAAATTGAAGACGAGAATGGAAAAAAGGTTAAGAATGACCCAGTCACAAAAAAAGAAAAGTCTTCACTCACTCCTTTACATAGATTAGTATTCAATCTTAAAAAGATAATCAACAAAGTTCCTTTCGGTAAAACCCAATTTGCATCATACGTCACTGCACTTCTACTTCTGAAGGAAGAGTGTGACTTGGATAACGAACAGAGTGAGGAGTTATACGAAAAGTTCTATAGATTCCTAAAAGAAGAAGAACTATTAGAAGCCGAAATGATTACAGAAACCATAAATGTCGGTAAGTTAATCATAGGTGAGACATATAAAATTAGATTTCCAATCAAACAAAATGATTACATTCACCAATCAAAAGAAGATGTTTTGATTCACCAAGAATATGAAAAGATATATGGTATCCAAACATACATTGGATTTGTTAACGAGGAGAGAGTCGTATTGACTGCAGATGATGTTTATTGAAGCGATACAAGAAATAGATAACCTTACTTTTGGTCAACAAAAGGACTTAAAGAAACCCGACTATAAAAGACTCACACTATGGGACGAAGGTTGGGAAACCATAATGTTGGGTGCATATCCTAAAGGACAGAAAGTCGTAGACGAACTTAATGAAATTCAGACATTAGTAAAGGGTGCAACAGACGAACAGAAACGTCAATATATAAATTGTGACGAAGATGCATCATGTTATATCAAACAATACATGGACGACCATGACTTAGAATACAGTCAAGACACTATAGACTTTATCAGAAAACAATGTAGTCCAGTAATCAAACACCACAAAAACCATTTCAATCGTGCAAGACCATATCAAGTTGCAGAACATTTAGGAATGAAATTTGACAGATTTGAAACAGAAACAAGTAAGACACCTTCATACCCTAGTGGACATACAACACAACCATATGTTGTAGGATTATATTACAGTAAAATGTATCCACAACACCAACAGGGAATTATGAATGGTGCAAAAATTAGTGGATTCGGAAGAGTCATAGCAGGATTGCATTATCCTTCAGACTATGAAGCAGGTGTATATCTTGGTAAAGAATTATTCAAGTATATGAAAGTCGAAGAGATAAATGAAGACGCACCTATGAATTCTACTGGAGGTGCAATTAGTATGCCTCCAACAATGCAAAAAAAGAAAACAGATAAGAGATATGATACAGATAACATGTATAAACTCTTACGTAGATACATTTAAATTATGAAATTTTTGAATTACCTAGCCCTTATTACGTCCATTGGAATTGCAACTATAGCTGCATATTTCAGTGTTCTTGGGCTTGCAACTATATTCAGTGGTGCATTCTTAGGTATTGTTATAATGGCAGGTGCATTAGAATTTGGTAAGATTGTCAGTGCAGCTTACTTACACATGTTTTGGGATAAGTTAAATTACTTTAAGTATTACTTGGTGGTCAGTGTTATAGTGTTAATGTTGATTACGTCATTAGGAATCTTTGGATATCTTGCAAAGGCAAGTTCGGATACGTCTTTTGCAACTGAATTTGCACGACAAGAAATCAGTCAAATAGACGGGAAGATTGGTAGAGAACAAAACAGAATCAAGTTATTAGAAGAACGAATCAGTGGATTAAACTCGGGTGGATTAGACGTGTCAGATTCAGTCAATGCACAAATAGAGATTAGAGATGGTGCATGGGATAGAGTTCAAGGGGATATAGACTTTGCACAAGGTCAAATTGATAATTTGAGGTCTGAATTGACTGCATTGGACACTTCGGTATCAGAACTCAGAAACAGGGGTGTAGAGACGATTACAGTGGACGAGGGGGTGTTTAATGACGAGGTTAGAGTCATTGATTATGTTGCACAAGCAGAGGAATTATACCAAACTCAACAACCACAAAGAGAACAAATCCGTGCAGATATCAAAGACCAACAGAACAATATAGACAAGTATAGAGACCAAGCACAGAACACTATAGACACTTCAAATGCAGAAATCAGTAGACTCCAAACTCTATCAAACGGAAATGCAGATGAAAAAATAGAGAATATTGAAGAATACAATAGACAGATTGACACTATCTATGATACAATACAGGTGTTGAGAGAGGAAAAATTCCCCTTTGAACAGGAAATACTCGGTTTTGAACGAGAAGTAGGGCCGATACAGTATATTGCAGAGGTCATATATGGACAGGAAGAGTCTGTCAAGTATCTTGACAATGCAATTAGATGGGTGATTTTTGCACTTATCTTTGTGTTTGACCCACTTGCAGTGTTATTATTGATTACAAGTATTGCACTTATATCAAATCCAAGTGGAAAAAAACCAAGAGTTTTGTCTGTTTTAGATAGACCAACTGTTATAAGAGTTCCAAAAAAACCTAAATAAAAAGTTAATTAACGGAGAACAAACAATGCCAGATAACATGACACATGCGGAAGCTAAAGCCTATGTCGCAGCAAATCCACCAGTCCTTGTATTAGACGGACTAGAGGGAGAAGCCGCTACACTTGCACAAGCATCATACGACGCTTCAATGGTAAAACATAATGAAGAATTAGTGAGACTTCAAGCTTTAATAGACGCAGAAGAATAGTAAAAAACCACTAGTATTTTCTCTCCAATTATAGTATAATTAATGTATGCTATGGTTAGAGAGAAAATATCTTTCCCGTATTGTTTCACTCGTTGAACAGGGAAAATGGAAAAACGACAACACACTGAACCATCGGTGTCCGTATTGTGGTGATTCCCAAAAGAATCAATTTAAATCACGTGGTTTTCACTTCACAATAGGTCAATCATTCGTCTACAAATGTCATAATTGTGGACACTCAACTTCCAGTGTAAACTTTCTTAAAGACCATTTCCCTATTATTCATAAAGAATATCTCAAGGAGTGGTTAACAGAGACAGGCAGAAAACCTAAAAAAGCACAGAAAATGTTAAGTGCAAATAAGTTTAAGTTTGTTCCTAATAAAGAAGAATTAGATATGAAAAAAATAGATTTGAGTGCAGTAGCCTTTAAGGTATCAGACAAGGTAGTTGCACAAGAATTTGTTAACTCGAGACAGATTCCCAAAGAACGACAAGAAGAACTTTGGTTTGTCCCCGTTGCACAATCTCTAAATCTCTTATCACATAAGTATAGAGATAGAGTTCTTGGAAATGACCCAAGAGTAATATTACCATTCGAAGATGAGAATGGGGAATTAGTTGGTATCACTGGTCGTGCAATAAACGACTCACCTCTTAGATACTTAACCATGAGATTCCTAGATGACGTTCCACTCATCTATAACATAAAAAATGTGGACAAAACTAAAACTATCTATGTGACTGAGGGGCCGATAGACAGTTTATTCCTACCTAACAGTATAGCAGTCGGTGGTAGTGATTTCAAAAAAATAGATGACTCGTTAAAGGAAAATGCAATAATCATTTATGACAATGAACCACGAAATACAGAAATAATCAAAAAGATAAATGAGGTCATAGACCTCGGATATAATGTTTGTATATGGAATGAAAGAAAAGTGAGTGAATTTAAAGATATTAATGATATGATTATGGGTGGACTAAGTCAAGAAGAGATTGTTGAAATTATAAATTCTAATACTTATAGTGGACTCTCAGCAAAAACAAAATTACAGGAGTATAAGAAGATATGAATTCAGAAATTAGAGTTTTAAAATCAGACGGGTCAAAGGTAGAAATCAATTTAGATAAAATCCACAAAATGGTTCATAAAGCATGTAAGAAAATTACAGGTGTATCAGAATCATTAGTGCAGATGAATAGTGGATTACAATTCTATGACGGAATCACAACAAAGGACATACAAAAGATTTTAGTTAAATCTGCAAGTGATTTGATATCATTAGATAATCCTAATTACCAATTTGTAGCTGCAAGACTATTATTATTTGGAATTCAGAAACAAGTATTCAACACCAAATGGAAAGACTCAGAAATCTATCCACCACTCAAAGACATTATTCAACGAAACATTGACATAGGAGTATATGACAATGACATTTTAAAATGGTATAAAGAAGAAGAGTTAGACCAACTAGACAAGTATATAAAACACTCTAGAGACCTTACCTTCACCTATGCTGGATTACAACAAATAGTAGACAAATATCTAGTGCAAGACAGGTCAAGTGGAGTTGTATACGAAACACCACAATTCATGTATATGTTGATTGCTATGACTTTATTTAAAAAGTATAGTGGTGAACTAGGAGACAAATTAGAATATGTCAAAAAATACTACGACGCGATTTCGCAATTCAAAATCAATATCCCAACACCCATCATGGCAGGAGTTAGAACTCCTTTACGACAATTTGCATCGTGTGTGCTTGTCGACACAGACGACACTCTCGACAGTATCTTCTCGTCTGATACAGCCATTGGAAAATATGTTGCACAAAGAGCTGGTATCGGAATTAACGCAGGAAGAATACGAGGACTTGGTTCAAGAATTAGAGGAGGTGAAGTCCAACATACTGGAGTCATACCTTTCCTTAAGAAGTTTGAGTCAACTGTTAGATGTTGCACCCAAAACGGAGTTAGAGGAGGAAGTGCAACAGTTCACTTCCCAATATGGCACCAAGAAATCGAAGACATTCTTGTCCTCAAAAATAACAAAGGCACGGAAGATAACAGAGTTAGGAAATTAGACTACTCCATTCAGTTATCAGAACTATTTTATAAAAGGTTCCTTGCAAATGAAGAGATTACATTGTTCAGTCCACATGAAGTGGAAGGACTATATGAAGCTTTTGGAACAGAAGAATTTGACGAACTCTATGAGAAGTATGAACGTGCAACTTCTATACCTAAAACTAAAATAGGTGCAAGAGAATTATTTTCTAGTCTTTTAAAAGAACGTGCAGAGACAGGAAGAATCTATATTATGAATATTGACCATTGTAATACTCATAGTTCATTCTTAGATAAAGTGAACATGAGTAATCTATGTCAAGAAATAACACTACCAACAGACCCAATTCAACATATAGACGGGAATGGGGAAATTGCACTTTGTATTTTAAGTGCAATCAATATAGGTATTGTAAAAGAAGAGGAGTTGGAATCTCTTTGTGATTTATCAGTGAGAGGACTTGAAGAACTGATAGATTTCCAAGAGTATCCAGTAAAAGCTGCAGAAATGTCAACCATTGCAAGAAGAAGTTTAGGTATAGGTTATATCGGACTTGCACATTTTCTTGCAAAGAACAAAGTTAAATATGGAGACAAAGAAGCATTACAACTGGTTCATGACCTTACTGAGAGGTTCCAATATTTCCTTCTTAAATCTTCTAATAATCTTGCACGTATCAATGGAAATTGTATTGACTTCGACAGAACAAAATATGCAGAAGGACAATTACCAATTGACCACTACAAGAAAGAAGTAGACGAATTAGTAAAACCAGTTTATAAAATGGATTGGGAACAACTAAGAAAAGATATCAGAATACATGGTTTAAGACACTCCACATTGACTGCACAAATGCCCTCTGAGAGTTCCTCAGTCGTCTCTAATGCAACGAATGGAGTAGAACCACCAAGAGACTACCTTAGTGTCAAGAAGAGTAAAAAAGGAACACTTAAACAGGTAGTTCCACAATACTCTATGTTGAAGAGTGCATACACCTTGTTATGGGACATGCCAGACAACACTGGTTATATCAATATAATTGCAGTTATGCAGAAGTTTTTTGACCAAGGTATCAGTGGAAACTGGTCTTATAATCCCGAGAACTATGAGAACGGAGAAGTTCCAGTGTCAGTAATGGCAAGAGACATGTTGACAACATATAAATACGGGTGGAAAACAAGTTATTACCAAAATACCATGGACGGAAAAAAAGAGGACGTGGTAGAAGATACCCCACTTGCAATAAGTGAAGACGAAGGAGACGAAGATTGTGAAGCATGTGCCATTTGAAGATAGAACTGTAGAATTAACAAAGAACGTTAAAACTCCACAAGGAAAGAATAAAAAATTACCATTTAAAACTAATCAAATCACTGCAGATTTTATTAATAATAGATACGTAGTTCTTAGGGATTTTGTTCCTAAAGAAATGATTACGTTTGCAATGGATTGTTGGAAAACAGTTGAACACAATCCCGAGTGGCATGGTGCATTTTGTAAACGTGAAGACGATATCATTTTCCAATCTCCTAAAAACTCATTGGGTAAATCAGAAAGTATCTATTGTTCACCATGGGGTGTTGCAATGAATAGATTTCTAAGAGATAAATTAAGAAGTGTATTGGACATTGATTTGGGTGAAACATATTCATTCACTAGAAAATACGACAGAGGTGCATATCTAGCTGCACATAGAGATAGACCTGCGTGTGAAATATCAACAACACTATGTTTAGATTATAAAACAGACGATGGTAGACCATGGAGAATTTGGGTTGATAATTCTAGAAACTGGGTCGATAGTGATGATGGTGGTGAAACAGGTATACAAAGACAACTTCAATTATTACCAAACAGAAAGAGAACTTCAACACCAATAGATTTAGAAGTTGGAGACGTATTATTATACCAAGGGCCTAATGCAGTTCACTTTAGAGACTATTTGTTAGGAGATTATAGTTATCATATATTTTCCCATTTCTATAATAAAGAAGGGAAGATAAGAAGTCACCCACTCGGAACTTGGCAAGGTATTGATAACAATTTAAAACAAGTTGAAACAAGAGACACAAATGACTTAACATTCAGGCCAGGAACTGCTTTAGAACACCCTTGTGTCCTTGAACATGATGGAAAACTAAGTAGATATCACATGCAAAACGATAGACCAAAAGAATTGGAAGATGCATATCACAATTTTATTGATTCATATGAATCAGAACAGTTTGGACTGAGAAGTGAATATGCAAATAACTATGGATTAGAAGACGAATGACAGTATTTAATAAAAACAAAGTAGACTTCACAAAGAATAAGATATTCTTTGGAGAGGGATTGAACACTCAAAGATTTGATGAGTTCAAATATCCAATATTTGATAAACTCACTCAAAAACAATTGAGTTTCTTTTGGAGACCCGAAGAGGTATCCTTACAGAAAGATAGAAGTGATTATCAGAATCTATCTGATGCACAAAAACACATATTCACCTCTAACTTGAGGTATCAAACTTTACTCGACTCGGTTCAAGGTAGAGCTCCGTCCATAGCATTTTTACCATTCGTGAGTCTGCCTGAACTCGAGTCTTGTATTATCACTTGGGACTTTATGGAGACAATCCATAGTAGAAGTTATACACATATCATTAAGAACATTTATGCAAATCCTAGTGATATCTTTGACACTATACTTGACGAAGAAGCAATTGTAAAACGTGCAGAAATGGTCACAGAGAAGTATGACGAGTTTATTGCACTTGGTCGTAGAAGATTACTTGGATTAAAAGTAGAGGATTATGACCTTTATAAAGCATTATATCTTGCACTTATATCAGTTAACATCTTAGAAGGAATTAGATTCTTTGTATCCTTTGCATGTTCATTTGCATTCGGAGAGTTAAAACAAATGGAAGGAAGTGCAAAAATCATATCTCTGATTGCAAGAGACGAATCACAACACCTTGCAATATCACAACACATACTCAAAGCTTATAAGAATCAAGAGAATGATAAGTTAATGAATAAAGTAATGAAAGATTGTGAATCAGAAGTGTATGAGTTATATGAAGATGCAGTTAAACAAGAGAAAGATTGGGCAGAGTTTCTATTTAAAGACGGGTCAATGATTGGTCTATCAGTTCCTTTACTGGGTCAATACGTAGAGTTCACTGCAAACAAAAGATTACGTGCAATAGGACTCAATCCTATCTATGATATCCCTTCAACAAACAATCCTTTACCATGGACACAACATTGGTTCAACAGTAGAGGACTTCAGAATGCACCACAAGAGACAGAGATTGAATCCTATCTCATTGGTGGTATTAAACAAGACGTATCAGACGATACATTTGAGGACTTTAAACTATAATGGACGGAATATTATTAATAGCAATTATTTGGTTGGCACTAGTGTCATTGATAACCTTTTTCTTCTTTGACGAGGGAACCAAAGGTGTAAAGAAAGACCCCTATTATGGTCGTAAGACTGGAACAATATATACTGCAAAGAAAGAAAGAGAGGAATACTTATTATGATTGAAATATTTGGAAAAACACAATGTCCATTTTGTGATAAAGCAAAGTCACTATGTGAACAAAAAGGATTAGAATACACTTACAAACAATTGGGAACAGACTTCACAAGAGAAGAACTCTTTGAAGAGTTCCCAACTGCACGAACATTTCCACAAATCAGAGTTGATGGAAATGCAATAGGTGGTTATGACCAACTTGCAGAACACTTGAAATAGTGAAAAAGTTCCAACTATATCTGAATGCACCTCAGAGACAGACAGTGCAAGATAGAAGATGGAATCACCTATTTAATAATATTGATAGAATGTATCAAGAAGTTAGAGTTTTTGTGGCTGGGTTAGATTTCTATGAACCCGAGAAAAAATACCCTCTTCCCTATGCAACATTAGACGGAAAGAAAAAGAGTTATGCAAATTTGTATAAAAAGATAATGATTGATACAGGTAAAATAGAAGACGGATATATTCCCGAGGAGGAATAATGAATTACGAACAAGGATTTAGGATTTATTGTCCTAGTTGCAAATCAGAGTGTGATATATTTCATTCAATGGAATCACACCAATACGAGATAGACCACTGTCCATTTTGTGGTCATGAAATAGACGAAGACACTAGAGAAGAGATACAAGACGAAGAATAATGGAAATTTACTGCAAAGACAAGAAAATGTTGAGTAAATCTATGAGTCTCGCAGAACAATTAAATATTGCAGATGAACAGGGTGTCACTGTCTATATCAAACGACTACCACCCTCTTTCAAACAAAAAGGAATCATAGAATTTCCACGACAATTCAAAGATGAGACACATATTGATATCTATATCAAATATGACTCAGAAAGATATGTGACACTTGCACACGAAATGGTGCATTTACGACAAGTTATTACAGATGGTGTCGTAGACGAAAACGAAGCATATACACTCGAAAAAACCCTAAAAATAGACTAAACAAAGCTTGACAATAGGTGTCATTTTTTGTTATACTATGTCTATAATGAGAAAACAAAAGATTAAGGAGAATACGATAAAGCTTGACAATGGGGTCAACTTTTTGGTATACTAACAGTATGGAAAATAAAGTAATAAAAAGAATCTTCGTTGATATGGACGGAGTATTAGCAGATTTCAACACTGGTGTTGAAAACCTAACAGGGAGAGAATTCCCTAACACTGACGCTGGTCACAATGACTATGACGAAAGAAAAGAAGAGTTAACCAACAAGAGATTATTCAGAAATCTTCCACCTATGGAAGATATGTATGACTTGGTTGCATATATCAGACACACTGGACTTCCTTGGGAAATCCTAACTGCTGCTGGTGTTATCAACAGAGAGTTAGTAGTGTTTGACAAAAACGAGTGGATTAGAGAATATGTCAGTCCAAGTGTTGTTGTCACTTGCACCATGACTGGTAGTCAAAAAGGTATGTTTGCAATCAAAGGAAGTGTCCTTATTGACGACAGAAAGAAGAACCTTGAAGCATGGGAAAAACATGGTGGAATTGGTATCCTTCACACTAGTGCAGAAGACACAATCAACCAATTAAAAGAACTTAGAAAAGGAGAATAGTATGGGATTAGATAGAATTAAAGATGGGACTGCAAGGTGGTATGTGGTCAACACTCAGAATCTTGAGGAGTATGGAACGAACTTCCATAAGTTCAAGGGTGGTTCCGAGTATGTGGTTGGATTCCATGTAGACAAACTGGTCTTTGAGGAAGATGCATTTGGTGAGGGTGAACACTCTTATTACAATTCCCCTTCACTCACTGAAGCTAGTGTTGCAGCTCTAGTCATGAAACATGTCAACAGACTGAATGGTCTAAGGGGTTCTTTTGATTATATCACCAACATTGAAGTGATTGATTCCCCTTTTAACACACCCGACCACCCAACGTGGAGAGGTGGTGCAGAGGACTTGATTGAGGAAATCGAGGACTTGAGGGAATACAATAAAAACTTGGTAGCATAATGACTACTAAACAAAAGAAACAAATTCGTAATATGGTTCAATCCACATTAAAGATTGTCGGTTGTGCATTTTTATTCATAGGTATGACAATGTCACTTGGAGTCAGTCCACATATGGAACTCACTGCATATCTATTATTGTTCATAGGAACCATTCTAATCATTGTGCATAGTTTTAGAGAGAATGACCATATGTTTTTACTAATATCTTCTGCTGGTTTTGTTCTAGTGGGAAATGCATTTTTAGATACGGAAACTGCAATGACACTTGCAAATAATTATGGTATTGCACTAACTGAAGAACAAGGTTGGTTTGCAAAATATGGTAAAGTGTTAGTAGAAATAGTCAAGGAACTAGTTTAATGGTAGACACATACGAGATACAAAATGTCTCTTTTGGGGACTTAAAACAGGAAGCTATACATGATATCCTAAAAGATGGAAGACTTGCTTCACACTTCTTAGAACGTCAATTAGAGATATGGTATCCACATTTGACATTTGTGGACGGCAGAGGTTATGACCATGTTGACGAAGAGGGAAATCTCTATGACCAAAAGTGTTTTACTAAAGGTGGTCTTGCATTTGCACCCTCTAATATGATTGGTGGAAGTAGAAGTATCAATGAGGAAGTTGCAACAGAACACTGCAAAGACATAACTTACATTGCATGTGATATTATAGACTTCCCTACAGTCAGAGTCAAATTTGCAAAAGGTTCCGACCTTATGAAGGAATACAAGAACTTTAAAATACCCAAATCTCAAAGAGAGAAATTCTTCTCTTAGAATTCACCTATATATTACCATGTTAAAGAAAATATGGTCAATCATAAAGAAATTTCCACTATGGACACTTACGTTCAGTAGGTGGTTAGTTGAATTATTCAAAAAACTCTTTACAAAAAGATACTTAGTCACTGTATCATTCAATTCAGTATATGGTGATTCAGACGATAGACAGTTTATAACCCGAAAAGTGATAATTCAGAAAGAAAAGCACTTGAAATTTAGAGACGACCATGGTAAAATAGTAGAATACAGAAGTTCGGGTGGACTGAATTATATTATTGAGGAGTATGACGGAAAATGAATCAATTTTTTATTGCAATTATACTTGTTCTCGGATTGGGTGGTTATTGGTTATATCAAGAAAACCAAACACTCACTGCAAATAATCTAAAATTAGAATATGCAGTAGAAGAACAAAAACAAACCATGGCAATCATGAAAGAACAATATGAGAAACAGGGTAAAGCATTACAAAACATGAGTCGAAAGAATGCAGAGATAGAATCTGAAAAAGCAGAGTATCTTGCAATCTTTAGTAGACACAATCTAGATTTACTTGCACTTAAGAAGCCAGGAATGATTGAACTCAGAATGAACAATGCAAGTAAAAAAGTTATGGAGGGAATGGAAAATGACACAAAAGAATTATTTAATCTTGACGTGCCTAACACTACTGATTAGTGGTTGTTCCGTATTTGGAACAAAACAGATTGAGGTAGTATCTAAACCTATCGAGATTGATATCATGCAACCTACACTTCCAAGACCTTTGGATTTGGAAACACCACAATGGTTCGTAGTATCTGAAGCAAAGATTGTCAATCCATGTGTTAAGTCTTTATCATTCGAACCTAAGAAATTCAATGACGAAGGTGTAGAACAACTCAAAAGACCAAAAGTATGTGAACTGGAAGAAAGAGAGAATCCCGAGTGGCCAGTTGGATATACTTATCTTGACCAATTTATGGACGAGATGAAAAAACAGAACAATGGAGAAATTCTATTTGTTGCAACCACTATTGGTGATTACAAAGTCATGGCGGAAGACATGCAAGAACTTAAACGTTATATCAGACAACTTGGAGAAGTTGTAATTTATTATAGAAATGTGACAATGCCTAATGGAGAGAAAGGAGTAGGTGTTGGTGTGAAAAAGAATGACAAAGAAAATTAGTTCAACCCCATTTAGTCCGATAAGAGGAAGTGTTGCACCACTTTTTGCAGTTCCTCTATATCGAGGTATTATTCCTCTAAATCATGACATGGTTGCACAAGACATTCGGAAGAATGTTGAATCTCTAAGAGATAGTGATAACACTCAGACAAATTACACTAACTATTTCCATGACAGTTTAAGAAAACAACAAGAAGAGGAACCTTGGTTCAAAGATTTTTCAGACATAATCAAAGATACATATGTTGCACAACAAATAGAACAATGTAATACAGATTTCAGTAATATGTGTAGAGACGATATTCACCTCTTTGCATGGTCAAATCATTATACTGGTCGAAACTACCACGAAGCACATAATCACCCAACAACATTGATAAGTGGAACCTATTACGTAAAGGTTGAAAAAGACTCACAACCTATCAAATTCTTTAATCCTAATCCAGCTGCAAGTGCATTTCCAATGGGAACTCAAACAGAATGGAACGTGAACGAAAACCCATACAATAATATGACTATTACAGGACATGGTGTGAATATGATGGAGGTGTTTGTTCAACCTACAGAGGGTGAAGTGTTAATGTGGCCTTCATACCTATATCATACAGTTCCACAATCCCAATCAAAAGACCCAAACTATGAAAGGATATCAGTTTCCTTTAATCTAACACATAAAAGAGACTTAACAGATAACACAACAGGTAGAAATTTAAAGTATGATTTCTTGAGGAATGAAAATGAGTAAAGCATATGCATTAGACGAAAGATTCAAACAGAGTGCAGACTGGGATATTTCCTATGATGGGTTTGCACTTACTATTGATAACTATTATGAGAATCCCGAGGAGATATACGAATATCTTATAAATGCAGATTACCCATTGTGGAAATACAATTCCGAAAGAAATAGTAAAAATGGTATTGAATACAATGACTGTAGAATCGTAGAACAATTTGGACACCCAACTAGATTATATCATAATGGTCAACAAAGACTATTAGATGTCTGCAGACAATATTGGTGGAAGTTTGATTATCAGTGGGACGACCGCTTTGAAGTAAATTGTTTTCAGACTAAGACACAATTTGATAAAACACTTCAACACTACCCACACATAGATTCGTCTTTTGATACACCCGACCACCTATCAACACTCAACATGTTAGTTTATCTCGACAAAGAAGAAGACGGGGGAACTGCAGTATATGAAGGAACATGGATTACTAACAATGAACAGGAATCATTATTATATCCAGTCGAAAACGATTTTGTATTGGAGAGAGTGATACCTGCGAAGTTTAATCGTTGTGTTGTATTTCCTGGCAATAGATTGCATGGTGCATATATAAATGACTACAATAAATACAAAGAGGACAAGTGGAGATTCTCACAAGTGACTTTCTTCCACCCACAATCACATGCCTGAACAATTTACAACTCACTCATATCAGAAGAATACACTGGAAGAAGGACGTGTAAAGGTTCTTCGACCTATGAAACACCATGATGTATTACCAACACTTATTATGATTGCAGAAGAGGCTCTAAGTAAAGACGATTGTGACCTAATCATATCAGAACATGAGAAATTGTCATTGTCGAAGGTGGATATCGGAAACGGAAATGTTGTCACTCCACATAATAAAGAATTATTAAACAATCAAATTCCATGGAAATATGACTTGAACAATATGCGTATATCAGTCATTCCACAAGAAACACGTGCATTCAATACAATAACAGAAATCGTTGATAATTTTCTACCCAAGAATGAAGACTATGGAATGATTACTTATATGACAATACAAGAATATCCACAAGGAACATTCTTTGCAACTCATAAGGACGATGCAGAGTCAAACGATACTGCAACAGTTATCTTTACACTTAATGATACATTTGAAGGTGGAAGGTTTCAGATTAATGGTCACTCAATTGCACAACGTTTGGGTTCAATGGTTGCATTTAACAATAACACTGAGATATTACATAGTGTAGAACCTATTACAAAAGGAACTAGATTTGCATTATGTATTTGGTTTTGTTCATTTGAGGAATTGACTGAGAATGCAGAATCAGACTCGTAATTGTAGTGTTTGTAGAAAACCAGTAAAAATGGAAGAAATAAAATATCATACACCAATAGGGAAACCACCAGTTTATATATTCTGTGGGCCAGAGTGTAGTTTAAAATATCATATGGAGAAAAGTGATGCCAGTTAAATTTGGAAAGACTGTTAAACAAGTCGAAAGGGGAACTAAGAAAACCACAATAGTTCATGAATACATGAAGTGTCAATCTATTAAGACACTTATCGATGCATTCAATAAAGAGGGGACAAAACCTAAATTAAAACGTAAGATTAATGTTGAAATTGATAGACGTAATAAGTTAGGATTGTCAAATATAATATTTACACGTGAGGAGAAATCAAATGGCATTTTGGGATAAATTCACAGACTGGTTAGGATTTGAATGGGTCAGAGCAAGAGACGAGAAAGGTCGTTTTGTTGCAGACGATAAATCTACACCTAACATAGACGAGTCTAAAAAGAAAGTCTATAAGTCAAGAAAGACAAAACAAATCAAAGAATAGTTTACTGGGGCTGTAGCTCAGTTGGGAGAGCACCTGCTTTGCAAGCAGGGGGTCGTGGGTTCGATTCCCTCCAGCTCCACCAGTAAAGGAAGATTGGCAGAGTGGTTGAATGCACTGGTCTTGAAAACCAGCAAAGGGGAAACTCTTTCGAAGGTTCGAATCCTTCATCTTCCGCCACTTAAAACCCTCTAGTCAAATAGGGTTATTTAATGTATAATAGTTGGTTAGGAGGTATATTATGAAAAATATACTATTAGGACTATTTGTCCTATCAACGTCTGCATTTGCAGATGTAAATGGAAGCATAGGTTATTCAAGTGACTATATG
>Ga0213869_10000373_pt1 | contig 36924 bp, 34 predicted proteins | sample PICome_10_FD_160083 | JGI IMG/M metagenome (GOLD analysis project Ga0213869, IMG submission 160083) | Coastal seawater microbial communities near Pivers Island, North Carolina, United States - PICO132 | ecosystem: Environmental > Aquatic > Marine > Coastal | place: USA: North Carolina...
CGCCGAAACAAACGTGGCGTTGCTTCGATACGACTTGAACACAGACCCACACTTCATCAACACCGCTGATCCAGCGCTGCAGATCGATGTCGAGCCGCTGTTCGAAGCTGTCGGGGGAGATGGCACCTGGCATGTTGGCGACACACTTGCGACCGACCCGGCCTGTGGTAGTCGCACGCTGTACGGCAAAACGGCTGGCGGGTTTGTGCGAGCGTTCCCGGCCGGACAGGAAGTTGATCAGATCGTCGACATCGATCTGGGAGAGACCTACACGGTGAAGTACGACTTCGGCAACGACTTCGTGAGCCGAACGGTGGTGATGCAGACCGAGTGCGCTGGCAGCTACGAGGGTCGCCGGGTCTGGTTTGGTACCGAATTCGCAGGGATCATCTGGGGCCTCTACATGGAACCCGCCGACCTGGGCGAGGTCGCTGATGTGCTCGCCATCCGCGATGTGGTGCAAGCCGGCACCGACTTCGTGGAGACAACGATCGTGCAGGTGGAGCTGCTCGATGGCAGTGTCGTCGAGGTCGAACTGGTGGCCTTGCCCTTCGACGGCTAAGCCACTCGCGGGAGCTACGTCTGATCAAATGCTCGCCATCGGCTCGTAGAGTCGAGAGATGCAACATCGGTCTGCTCCAATCATGGTCGAAATACGTCGAGGCGACTTCGTCGAGTCGACACATCAGGTGCACGCCGTTGTCGCCACTGCTGATCAGGTGCTCAGCACGTGGGGCGACAGCGATCGGTTAACCATGCCTCGTTCGGCGATCAAATCGATCCAAGTGTTACCCATGCTCGCACTTGGTGCGGCTGCGAAGTTCGACGTCAGCGACGACGAGATTGCGCTGGCATCGTCGAGTCACAGCGCCGAAGCGGCACACACCACGGCTGTCGCGTCCTGGTTGGAGCGGATCGGCATGGACCTTGACGCACTGGAGTGCGGGCCAAGCGACCCGATCAATGACGACGCCACCAGGTCCATGTACAGGTCGGGGCAGGCACCGACGTCGCTCCACAATTGCTGCTCCGGCAAACACACCGGATTCCTGACGCTGGCCAAGTATCTCGAAGACGATCCGGCCTTCGCCGTTCCTGGTTATCTCGATCCTGCCCATGGGGTACAGAGCCGAGTGCGCGATGCTCAAGCGCTCATGACGGGTGTCGACCTGCAGGACCAGGTCCCGGTGATCGACGGCTGCGGCATACCGGTGTACCAGTTCCCGTTGGTCTCGCTTGCGCAGGCAATGGCCCGCCTCGTCACGCCCGAAGCCGTGCCCGCGGTGTTTGCTGCTGCTGCCGCCCGAGTCACGGCTGCACTTCCGAGTCGTAGTTTCTTGGTGTCGGGCACAGGACGTGCCCCGTATGTGTTGACCGAAGCCGCTACCGAGCCAATGATCCTCAAGGGTGGTGCCGAGGGCGTAATGATGGGTGCCCTACCCGAACGAGGTATCGGCTTTGCGCTGAAGTGCGAAGACGGCAATGGTCGTGGCGTAGACGAGGCTGTCGCCGCGGTTCTGCATCAGTTGGGTCTGTTGCCAGAGCGGGTGTCGATGAATACGCCGTTGCTCAACCGGGCCGGAACCGAAGTTGGTTCGGCAACCGTTGTTCTGTAGCTAGTGGCGGGTGGCTTCGATCCTGAGTCGACCTGCGGTTAGACCAGATCGATTGCAGGGACGGCTTCTTCGATGCGGCCGAGTTCGACCATGCGTGCCACAACTGCATCGAGCACGTCGGTGTCGACCATCGTCGTAGATGGCCATTCGACACCTTGGAGCCAGGTGCGTGCGTCGTGTCGGCTCATGCCGTACCGGTCGACGATCAGATCGATCGTCGACTCGGGATGTGTCACCAGCTCAGCGGCATAACCAAACATGATGTCGATCACGGCATCGATCAGCAGGCGGTCACGGTCAAGTAAGCCCGGCCGTGCCGCGGTGTAGAAGCTGGGCCATGGCGAAGGGATCTCGCCAATACGTGCGAACACGCCCTGTTCCACCAGCGGTGCCGTTACGAATCGCTCCCACAGAAAGATGTGTGCTTTGTGTTTCGGTAACGCTTCGACGGCGCCATCGATCCCACCCACGACCACGAACTGCGTGTCGTTGAGTTTCCAGCCTTGCTGATTCGCAAGCTCGTAGGCCATGAGCTCGCTGCCCGAACCGAATCGAGAGATAGCAAATTTTTTGTCCTCGAGTTTGGCGATGTTGTTCTGCGTGGCTTTGGCCGCCACATGGATACCCCAACGCAGCGGGCTGGTGACGAACGCGCTGTGCAGTCGGATCCTGCTGCCCCGGCCAATGGCAGTGACGCCGCCTTCGGTGAGGACGGTTGCCAGGTCGATGGCTCCGTCCTCGAGCGCTCCGACCAGTGCACCGGTGCCACCGTCAAAGTTGGTGAACGTGACCTCGACCCCGAGGTGGGCAAAGGCGTTTTCTTCGAACGCTCGCAGCCACGGAAGGTTGAATGGCTCGTGAACGCCGCCTACGCGCAGAACTCTCATGCGCACAGGTTCGCCTCAATCGTTTGGATCAACAACAGTCCGGCTCCACTTTCTGCCACCGGCTCAGGATGTATAGACCCCACATTGCGAAGAGTGATGCCGTGCTCATGCAGCAAGGGGGTCACACCTGCGGGCTTAGCTGAGGGCGGTGAGAGCTGCTTCGGTGGCGTCGAGGTCAGCCTTGAGCGCAGCGAGTTGGGCTCGGGTCTCGTCTACGAGATGGGCGGGTGCATTGTCGACATACCCGGCGTTGGAAAGACGGCCTTCGAGCCCTTTGACCTGGCCGCGTAACTCGTTGGCCTTCTTGGTGAGGCGATCGATCTCGGCTCCAGCATCGGCGGCATCGACCATGTCAGACAGGCCGAGCTGCTTGCCTTCGAACACCAGAGGGCTGGCGCCAGCGGGAGCGTCGCCGATCTCGACGAGTGCGATACCGGCGAGTGATTCGACGTAGCCGTCGGCCATGGCGATCAACGGCGACAGCGCCAGCGGAATGTGCAGCGTGACCATGCGTCGAGGTTTGACCTGCTGTTCGGCCCGCACGACACGGATCGCTGCCACAAGTGCGTCGGCCCGTTCGAATTCGGCGATCACGGTTGTGTCGGCGGTCTCGGGCGCGACGACTGGCCACGGAGCAGTTGCGAGCAGGTCGCAGGCGGGCAGCGTGAGCGCTGCGACCTCGCCGGTACGAACCTGGCTCACATGTGGCCAGAGTGTCTCGGTCACGAACGGGCACACGGGGTGCAAAATGCGGAGCACTGCATCGAGCACCGCTGCCAAAACGACCTGTTGGTCAGGATCGTCGTCGATCGTGGCTTTCACTGCCTCGAGATAACGGTCGCAGACGTCACGCCAGATGAAGTCGTACAACGTGTTTGCGACCTCGTTGAAGTGGTACGTCTCGAATGCATGCTCAAGCGAGGCAACCGTCTGATGAAGACGAGCAAGGATCCAACGGTCGGCGAAGCGGGCATTGCCCAGGTTCACGACTCGGTCGGTGTTGTCCTGGCCCTCGAGGCGGCCGAGTGCGAAACGGGTTGCGTTCCACACCTTGTTCGAGAAGTTGCGACCACCGTCGAACTTGGACGATGTGTTGCGAGCCAACGGAATGTCGGCAGTAGGCACGGCTGTGCCGGTCGCCACGCCGTAGGCCGACACCATCTGCTTGGACGGATCGCTTGGCGACTTCTGGATGGGGGCTGCGACCGTATGTCCGGCCGTCGTAGTGATGTACTCGGGTGTAAATGCCTGGTCGGTGTGAGGACACACCATGTCGACGGGCATACGGACGTCCTGGGTGTCGGTCGTCATCTGCACCAACGTGTAACGCATTGCATCGGCGCCGTGGCTGTAGATGATGTCGCGTGGGTCCACGCCATTACCCAGGCTCTTGGACATCTTCTGTCCGTGGCCGTCTTGGACCATGGCATGGATGAAGACGTCGTTGTAGGGCACCTGGCCGTCGAGGAAGTACCGGTTGAACATGACCATGCGGCTGACCCACAAGGTGATAATTTCCCGCGCCGTCGACAACACCGATGTGGGGTTGTAACTCTGGAGCAGGCCCACCGTTTCCGGGAAGTCTTCGGGGAATGGCCAGCCCATGGTGGACATCGGCCACAGACCAGACGAGAACCAGGTGTCGAGTACGTCAGGATCGCGGGTGTAACCAGCCGCTTCGACTGCTGTCACGAGTTCGGTTTCACCAGTGGCATTTGGGGCTTCGGACCGACGCAACGTGGCATCGGGTGGAATGCAGATCGCTTCTTCGATCTCGGTGGTGGTGACTCGTCGGGCGTAGTGGGCGGCCCCCATCGGGTTCCACTGCGAGTCGACGCGGACCGCTTCGTCGATGCCAACCCGCTCGAGTGCTTCGACGACTTCTGCCGATGCATCGGCTTCGTTGACAAGGCGCATCCATACCGGGATCTGGTGGCCCCACCACAGTTGGCGGCTGATGCACCAATCGCGGATGTTTTCGTGCCATGCCTGATAGGTGCGGGCGTACCGATCCGGGTAGAACTGGAGTTCGCCGTCGCCTGGCATGTCAGCCGATCGCTCGGACACATCCGCAGGCAGGTCGGGCGCTTGGTCAGGGGTCTGGGCTCGAAGAGCGGAGCCGCGGAGTCGGTCGTCGGTTACCGAGACGTACCACTGGTCACTGAGCCACGGCTCGATCGCAACATGGCTGCGATAGCTGTGTCCAACGGAGTGCGAGTAGTCGCGGACCTCGGCCAACAACTCGTTGGCGTCGAACCATTCGACGATGGCAATGCGTGCGTCTTCGCGGCTCATACCCACAAACTGGCGGGCTTCGTCGCTGACATCGTCCCAACCGTATTGGTCGCTGATAGCGCCGTCGGGACCCATGATGTTGATGACCGGCAGCTCATGGCGAAGGCCAATGTCCCAGTCGTTTTGGTCGTGTGCCGGAGTGACCTTGAGGAAGCCGCTGGCGTATTGCGCCTTGGTATCGCCCTCGGGGTCTGCCATCACCACATAGTCGTCGCCAACGATGGGAATGCGGCGGCCGACGATGGGTAAGACGACGTACTTGCCGATAACAGCTTCGGCCTGCGGGTCGTCGGGATTCACTGCGATTGCCGTGTCTCCGAGCATCGTTTCTGGTCGGGTGGTGGCCACGGTGACATGGCCGCTGCCGTCTTCGAGCGGATATCGCAGATACCACATGTGGCCGTCGATGTCTTCCATCTCGACCTCGTCGTCGGACAACGCGGTGCGGGTCGCTGGGTCCCAGTTGACCAGTCGTTTGCCGCGGTAGATCAGGCCGTCGTCGAAGAGTTTGAAGAATGCGTGGCGCACGGCGGTCGCACACATGTCGTCCATGGTGAAACGGGTGCGTTCCCAGTCACACGACGCTCCCATGGCCTTGAGTTGTTCGAGGATTGTTGCCTCGTATTCGTCCTTCCACGCCTGGGTGGTCTCGACGAATGCTTCGCGCCCCATATCGAGTCGTTTGATGCCATCGGCCAGGAGTCGCTTCTCGACAACGGTCTGGGTGGCTATGCCGGCATGGTCAGTGCCAGGCATCCACAAGGTTGGTTTGCCCAGCATGCGGTTGAAGCGGATGAGTACATCCTGCAACGTGTTGTTGAGCGCATGGCCAAGGTGGAGCGCGGCCGTGACGTTCGGTGGCGGGATCACCACGGAGTAGGTGTCAGTCCCCGCGTTGACAGGCATGGCATGGAACGCGTGTGCCGCGTCCCACTTGGCGGTGACCGCAGCCTCGGCATCGGCCGGGACGTAGGCTTTTTCAAGCTCGCTCATAGGTCCGCAAGGGTAATTGAGAACACCCTGGAATGGTCGGGCCTTATCGATGCCAGGTCATTGTTTCGTGATCTCGTCAGCTCTTTCACTGCACCAGATTGATCGTGGAGCCTCCGAACCAGCGCTCGCCTAGAGTCGAGGCATGCGCTTTCCTGCCCTAGGGTTTCCTGCCCTACGATTTCTGGGTCTCGCTGCGGTGCTCACTCTCCTTGCTGGATGTGCGGCAGGCAACGGCACGTACTCACCCGGGGATACCGCGGGCTTCTTCACGGGGATCTGGCATGGCTGGATCGCTCCGTTTGCGCTGGTTGGTCACGTCTTCGACGGCGATATTCGCATCTATGAGCCGAATAACGACGGCATTTGGTACGACGTGGGTTTCTACGTGGCAGTGATCTCTGGCTTTGGAAGCCTGTCGTTGCGTCGCACCTCGAAACGGCAGCGTCGCAACGTTCGTGATGACGATCGGCGAGGCCAACACAGCTGATTACAGCTGATTACAGGTGGCGAAGGTGCATCGTTTCGTTGAAGCTGTCGAGTCCCCAGATATCCAACGTTGAGGAACCACGCACTCGAGTCAGCCCGGTGTAGTGAGCATGAAAGTCTCGAGGCCCTGGCTCGAAACCGAGCACGGTCGACAGGAATGTTGTGGTGACCATGCCATGGCAGAAGACGGCCACGGTTTGACCCGGGTGGTTGTTCCGGACCTTGGTGAAGGCGCGTATGACCCGTTCGTTGAACACGTGGCGGCCTTCGGGTCGGTAGAGGTAGTCGGGATCGTCGCTTATCCGGTCTTTGAAGAAGCCCATGTTCTCTTCGGTTCGCATATAGGCCCCGGCCTGCCAGCCAGCCTCCTTCAGGTCATCGTCGAGTTCAGGTTCGATGCCCAGTCGTTTACAGAGAGGCAGCGCGGTTTGGTGAGCCCGAAGCATTGGACTTGCGACGACATGGTCGATCTGTTCGCCGCTGAGATAGTCGCCAATGGATTGCGCCTGCGAGATACCGAGTTCGCTCAGCGGCGGATCGCCATCACCACCGGACTTGGATTCGTCGTGAGGTTGGCCGTGGCGGATAACGAGGATGTGCATGGGTTGTTCAAAGTTCCTGTAGGCCGATTTCGCGGCCGCGGTCGCCGACCGCCTGCACGAACAGATCTGGTTCGTCATTGCTAACGACGGTCTGAGAGATGTTCATGCGGTGATCGGAGGTGGTCAGATGGATGAGCCGTTTGTGCAGGGTTGCTTCGGTGAAGTCTGCCCACTGAAGTTCAACACTGGTGCGATCTAGTTCGTGTTCGAGTTGGCCGATTCGAGTCAACACGCCGCTGCCGCGCTTTTCAAAAAGCAGCATCCGATGTTCTGTTACTACTAACCATTGGGCGCCGAGCAGTCGGTGTGATCCAAGTGTGCTCGTCAGCCCGTATCGCTCGATGTACCGGGCGAGCACACTGGAGGCCGACGCCGTGCGAGGACCTTTCACACCCTTGATAGCGAACGCCGCTTCGATTCGGGTGTCGGGTGAAATACGGCTTGCGAACTTGCGGCGCAGTCGGTCATTCGGCATCACGACACTCGAACGTAGTGGGCTGCGGGCATCAGGTTGGTCTTCAGCGGTGACGTTCCCGGAGCTGCACAGCGATCTCCGGTCCAACGAGGCCTCGTAGCTCGGCGTGTAGCGACTCGCCTACGGTGACGTCGCCGACGAAGGCCGATGCCAGCGCTTCGTCGTCGCCGCCCTTAGTCGTGCAGCACCAGGCCATAGATTCTAGGCCACCGTCCCAGTCGGGGCGTTTCCACGGTCGCAACGTCTTTGAGCCATCGTCGTGGTGGTCGACCTTGAGCGGTGCCTGCCAACAGATCGATGGTTTGTATTCGATCGGGTTCTCGTCGTCCTGCATCGCCGCCAGGTGCAATGCGCACCCCTCGCCGCCAGCGAATCCGGGTCGGTTGTGAAAGATACATGCGCCGTCGATGACTCGAGTGTTTGTGCGATTCTCATCGCTGAAGACACCCCCTTCGAAGGCGGCATTGGAGTACTGGAAGATCGCTTCGTCGATGGTGAGGCCGAGGGCTGCGATTCGAAGCGCTTCGTCTTCGTCGATCATCTGAGCGCCGACCGAGCAACACCCCTGGTTCAGATCCGAAGACGCTCGCTCCAGGATCCCTTCGCAACCGTTGTTCCAGATGCACGTCCAGTTCGAGTCGATGAAGTCGACGTCGATCTCCCATCGGGTCCCGTCGATTGGATCAACAAAGGTCTCGAAGCGGCTGGCTGATTGCTCGGTCACTTATGCAGTATTCCCTAATGCAACCCGGTCGGTAACTATCCATGCAAGGCTCGGGTATGGAACAAGACCATGAGCCGAGGATCGCCGTCTATCTCGACTACGAGAACCTTGCTATTGGTGCTCGCGAGAACCTGGGTGTGGCCTTCGATTTTGCCAACGTTGCCGACGCTCTTGCCGAGCGGGGACGCGTCATTGTGCGAAAGGCCTACGCGGACTGGTCGTACTTCGACAAAGACCGTCGCATGCTCACCCGTCATCAGGTTGAACTCACCGACATCCCCCAAAAGATGGGTGGCAGTCGCAAAAATGCAGCAGACATCAAGATGGCGATTGATGCGGTCGAGCTCGCCCTCGAACGGAAATATATTTCCACGTTTGTCATTTGCACCGGTGACAGCGATTTGAGTCCGCTCGTGCATAAATTGCGCGAGTTTGACCGAACCGTGATTGGTGTCGGTGTCAAGGGATCTACATCGAACTTGTTGCCTCCGGCATGCGACGAGTTCTTGTTCTACGACAATCTTGTGGATACTTCGCAGCCGCCTTCAACCGAGCGAAAACACTCAACACCAGGCGATCTATCGCTTGTCATCACCACGCTCGCAGGTCTCGAAGAGTCGACGTCGGGTCCGGTGCGGGGGTCAGCACTCAAGCGGGCAATCCTGCGCAAGGAACCCACATTCAATGAAGCAGATCTTGGGTTCCGGGGCTTCGGCGGCTTGTTGCGAGGGCTCGTCGATCGTGATTTGGTCACCCTCGATGGATCGGGCGACCCGATCGTGTCGATCGCTGGCAGCGGCGCACTCGAGGCTGCCGACACGTTGCTCACGACGGTGGTGGGCGATGCTAAGAGCGTTCCCTATACCGGATTGAAACAGGCACTTCTGAAGGCCGACAGCAGCTTCTCCGAAGCCAACTTGGGCTTCCGTAACTTCGGCAGTTTCGTTCGGTCTGCTGAAGCCCGCGATCTGATCAAGGTGACAGGCAAGAACGACGACCGTGTTGTCAAGCTCGCCCCCAAGACGCGATCGAACCGTCGATGAAACCGCCGGTAGGGCCCAAGCCATCAAATCAAAGCGAGTGCGATCCGAACGGTCCGTGCAGCTGCCACTATCAAGTGATCGGCTTTATCAGCGGCGACTTTGGGCTGGGCGAAGCAGGGCGTCACAGCCTGCGGCGCATGGGGCATTTGGGTATCCCCACGACCACCATCGACATCGACACGGGGGATCGCCGCAGCGGGCAAAACCAGGAGTTCGCTGGTGCCATAGAAAGCCCGCCGCATCAGTGGCGTGGCCGCATTAATCTCTTTCACCTCAATCCAACGGAATTCGAGAGGCTCGTGCTGCGGCAGCATCCCAGGATTCCCTTGGTCTCCAAACTCAATGTGATTGTCCCCTTCTGGGAGATCCCTGTTTTGCCCGAAGATTGGCTGACACAACTCATCGCGATGGACTGCGTGCTGGCTCCAACCCGCTTCATCCAGGACATCGTTTCCCAGCACTGCCCGGGCAAGTACGTCATCCATTACCCGCAGAAGGTGGACGTCAGCGAACCAGCGATAGCGAACCGTCCACGCTTTGGCGTGCCCGAGGGGGCTTTCGTATTCCTCTGCGCCTTTGATGCCATGAGCGATGCGGCGCGCAAGAATCCATGGGCCGTGATCACTGCCTTCAAGAAGGCTTTCACCAGCGATGAGGGGTTTCATCTCGTCATTAAGGTGGCCAATCCCCAATTCGATGGGGTTGGCGAGAAACTACGGCAAAAATTCGCCGGGGATTCACGCATCCAGTTGATTGGGGAGATGCTGCCGCAAGATGAACTCCGTCAACTCTATGCGAGCTGCGATGCTCTGGTCTCGCTCCACCGCTCCGAAGGCCTTGGCTTCATCATTATGGAGATGATGGCACAGGCCAAGCCCTGCATCGTCACGGGGTGGTCAGGCAATATGGACTTCACCACCGAGGAGAACTCCTGCCTGGTTGACTTCAAAATGGTCCCGGTGGAATCTAACCACCCGGGTTATCGAGCCGTCGCTCAGACTCCGGGCGTCCAGTGGGCAGATGCCGACATAGACTCGGCTGTAGGCTGGATGAGAAAACTCGCTGCGGACCCCGGACTATGCAAGCGCATCGGCACGCAAGCCCGTCAGACTATGATCGAGATGTCGGCAGACGACTGCGCCGAGGTATTCGCAAAACTCGATGCCATGTCCCGGGGAGACTTCAAGCGGTCAACCGCCACCCGAGCTCACCTCCGAAGACTCCGACGCAAACACTTTGGCAGAACCATCAAGCGGTTCCTTCGCGGCAAGAATTGGGAGAGAAAACGCAAACGCGTTCGAATTTCATCAAGGCGCCACAGACCCAGGGCCTGACTCATTCTGCAGGTGTCATCCTTCTCGACCACTCGCCCACGGGGCATGAGTTGGGTCGCGCCAATCCTGCCCTTGTTCACGACGTCCGGAATCTCGATCGCCCGGATTACGCGCTGCTGCCCGCAATCCGGCAGTGGCGACTGCGTCGGCAGACTGCCATAGGACGTCCGAAAGCTGCGATGTTTCGAACTCGGCACGATCCTGAAATTCAGCACGTGTCAGGCTGGGTTGCAAACATGCGACACCAACGCCTGTGCCGCTCATCTCCTCGTGGAGTGACTGGCTGAACGAGGTGACGAACGCTTTCGCAGCGGCATAAATGGCGCTCGTGGGTGCAAGCAGCCATCCGGTTATCGACGACACGTCCAAAATTTGGCCATTGGCGCGCTCGGCCATCGCTAGTGCTGCGGTGTGTGACAGGTGAACTAGGGCCGACACGTTTACGTCGATCATTCCCTGCCGGGATCCAAACTGGTTGGTCACCGATGTTCCCCGTCACGCCGAAGCCAGCGTTGTTGACGGGTAGATCGATCGGGTCGTCCATAGCGAAAACTCGCGGGGCAACATGTTCGACTGCTGTGGGATCGGAGAGGTCGGCTACCAGAACCAGGCAATCAACGTCGACCGATGTCATGAGGTCATGGAGACGGTGCTCGCCTCGAGTGACAACCACCAGTGCGGTGCCTTCTTTGGCTAGTTGGGTAGCCATTGCCGGCCGGTCCCATTCGACGCTCCCGTGACCAATGCACGCATGAAGGCTATGTCACCAAGTTAGCGCCGGGACTGCCAGGGACGGCCTAGCACTGCCAGCGCTGGTGGGCATGCGTGTCGCTCCGGTACGGTCACTTCTCATGACCGACGCTGTGCTGGACCAATTGCGGGACCTTGGAGTCGACTACGAGCTTGTGCTGTGTGATCCGGAGCTGGCCGATACGGCGCAGTTCTGCGAGGCATATGGTTTTTCGATGGACGATTCGGCCAACGCAATCGTTGTCGCCGGCAAAGCTGATCCACCGGTGTTTGCGATGTGCCTGGTGCTGGCCGACAGTCGGCTCGACGTGAACAAGGTCGTGCGTAAGAAGCTCGGTGTGCGTAAGTGCTCGTTCGCCACCGCTGACCAGACGATCGAAATGACCGGCATGCAGATCGGTGGTGTTACCCCATTTGGAACGACCTCGCCGTTGCCGTTGTGGATCGACGCTCGGGTCATGACCCGCGACAATCTCATCATCGGCGGCGGTAGCCGTGACCGAAAGCTGCTCGTTCCGCCAGCAACCCTGGCTGCGCATCCACATGCAGAAGTCATCGAAGGTCTCGCCAAGGTCATCGAGTCCTAACCCCGCCCCCGGTCACGTGGGGTCAGACCCCAGGTGACGAGGGGTCTGACCCCAGGTGACGGGGGCGTCCGTTATTGGTGCTGAGTGCGTGCGGAATGAGACGCAAGGTGGTCAAGCGCTAGTTGGTGCCTGAGTTGGGTTGGCCGCAGCGGATCCGGTTGCCATCGGGGTCCACGATTTCGAGTTCGCGGGCCCATGGTGCTTGCTCGACGGTCTGGCCAAGAGCTTCGGCGATTGCGTCAAGGTCCTGAACCCAAAAGTAGGCCAGCGATCTTTTTGGTGCATCGCCCTTGTGCTCGGACAGGTGAAGCTGCACGTTGTCTCGTAGCAGGAACGCATAGACAGGGAGGTCGGAGGCGAATTGATGGGTGCCCTCGAGGACAAATCCGACCCGCTGATAGAACGCAATCGCCTTGGCGGCATCTTTGACCCGAAAGATCGGCACCATTTGGTCACTCACTGGCCTGAACCTATACGGCTGTCGCCGCCGGCGCGTGTGGCTGCGGCAACGGTGGCTGCCAGGGTGATGGGATCTCCGGTGTAGGAACCGATGCTGAGCCGAATGAAGTCATTGTCGATCGCATCGACAAGGAACGGCCGACCAGGTGCTGCACCGATGCCGTGAGCGGCCAGATAGATCACCGCGCTCTGTTCGTCGCGCACCGGAAGTGCCATATTCAGCCCGGCGCCGACCGGGATCACCACACCATGTGATCCGAGCGCGTTGACAAAGAGGGTTCGCCGCTGTTCATACGTTGATGCTGCGAGCGCCACCTGGGCCTCGATCTCGGGGTCAGTCAACATCTCAAGCAGAATCTGCTGCGTTAGCCGACTGGTCCACGATGGCCCGAGCGAACGTCGTCGCTCAAGTTGGCGAATGGGAGCTGCCGCCCCGCCGATGGCGGCTATGCGCAGGTCTGGCCCGTGAGATTTGGAGTAGGAATGGATCAGCAGGCTGCGGCCTGGCCGTAGTGCGGAGACAGATGCGAGAGCAACACCGGCAGCGTCGCCAGAGTGGTCGTCTTCGATGACCCAGGTTTCTGGTCCTAACAGCGCAGCGATGGCCTGGGCTCGGGTCGCGGACATGGTGATGCCGCTGGGGTTATGGGCTCGGGGTTGCAGGATGACGGCTCGAGGATTTGCCTGCACCGCGGTCCGAAGTGAATTGACCTGCATGCCTTCGTGATCGAGTGGCACGCCGATAACTTCGGCACCTGCGAGTTCGAGCATGTCGAGTAGCGGGGGAAAGGTTGGTTGTTCGACCACGACCGCGTCGCCGATCTGGACCAGTGCACCGATGAGCCGGTCAAGAGCATCTTGCGCGCCATCGACGACGGTGAGATGTTCAGGGCTGAACGGCCACCGCCGTCGCAGTTCGGCTTCGAGTTCGGGAAGCACCGGCGCATCGAGATAACTGCCTACGGCGACCTTGGCGTGGAGGCGGTGCAAGATAATGCCTATGTCGGGCAGCAGCTCCGGGTCAGGAGTACCCGTACTCAGGTCGATATCGAGTGTGCCCTGGGGAACTGGCACTTGCCAATAGCGGCCCTCGATCGAACCGCGCGATGTTCGTACGGTGGTGCCCCTGCGACGATCGGTCGAGATCACGCCGTGATTCTGCATCAACCGCCATGCGGCCGAGATCGTGCTCGAACTCACGCCCAGGGTGCTAGCGACCGAACGGACTGTCGGCAGCTGATCGCCGGGTTTGATCATGTTGGCGGAGATCAAACCGCTGATGGTTCGTGCAATCCCTTGGGCGCTGGTGTCGGCGACCTGTTCGCGGATCATCGCCAATACTGGGTTGGGTGTCACTGGGTTGGGTGTCACTGGGTTGGGTGTCACTGCTCGGTATCGGATCTTTGTAAACGCGCCATGAATAGTTTTGTATACAACAAAACGGCGCTTGTATGGCACAGAACCCGTGTCTATGGTCCGGAGCGAAGGCTACAGATGACGAAAGTCGGGGGACACAATGACCACGGTCAAAGCCGCACTCGTGCAAACTGCATGGACGGGTGACAAGGAGTCGATGATCGACTTGCACGAGCAGTACATGCGCGAAGCAGCAGCCCAAGGCACACAAGTCATGTGTTTCCAAGAGCTCTTCTACGGCCCGTATTTCTGCCAGGTGCAAGACGCAGCGTTCTACGACTACGCCGAGTCCATTCCTGATGGCCCAACCGTGAAACGTTTCCAGGCACTGGCTGCGGAGCTCGGCATGGTGCTGGTGCTCCCCATGTACGAACAGGAACAGCCCGGCATCTTGTACAACACCGCGGCGGTGATCGATGCCGACGGCAGCTACCTGGGTAAGTACCGCAAGACGCACATCCCCCAGGTAAAAGGTTTTTGGGAGAAATTCTACTTCCGCCCGGGCAACCTGGGTTTTCCTGTCTTTGACACCGCAGTCGGCAAGGTCGGCGTGTACATCTGTTACGACCGCCACTTCCCTGAAGGCTGGCGTGAACTTGGCTTGGCCGGCGCCCAGATTGTGTTCAACCCATCGGCCACAAGTCGGGGTTTGTCGTCGTACCTCTGGGACATCGAACAACCCGCTGCAGCGTGCGCCAACATGTACTACATCGGAGCGATCAACCGAGTCGGCATCGAACCACTCGGTGACAACGACTTCTACGGCACGTCGTACTTCGTTAATCCTCGTGGCCAATATGTCGACGAACGGGCGTCAAACGAAAACGAGGAGCTCATCGTGCGTGACTTGGACCTGGATGCGATCGAAGAAACCCGCAATCAGTGGGCCTTCTATCGAGACCGTCGCCCCGACATGTACACGACGATCGCAGCGAACTGATGGGTGCCAACGCCGACCTGGCCAAACGGTACGCAGCAGTTCTACCCGCCTACACCACGCCTCTCTACGAGGATCCAATCTCGATTGACCGAGGTGAAGGCAGCTTTGTCTTCGATCTCGAGGGCAACAAATACATGGACTGGTTCGGCGGTGTGCTGACCACCATGGTTGGTCATAGCCAGCCCGATGTGGTGGCCGCAGTGCAGGCTCAAGCCGCGAAAGTCATGCACACCTCCACGCTGTATCTCAGTGAACCGATGATCGAGTTTGCCGAAGAGGTCGCAGCAGTTTCGGGTATCCCCGATGCCAAGGTGTTCTTCACCACCAGCGGTAGTGAAGCGAACGACACCGCATTGCTGCTGGCCACGCATTACCGCAAGTCCAACGAAGTGCTGGCCATGCGCAACAGCTATCACGGTCGGTCGTTCACGACCCAAGCGATCACGTCGCACCGATCATGGTCGAACACCGCAGTGTCTGGCCTGTCAGTCAACTTCGTGCAGGGTCCTTACAAGCTCCGCAGTCCCCACCACGATGCCGACGACGAGGGTTACACCCAGGCGTGTGTTGCTGATCTGGTGCAGGTCATCGACATGATGACAGCGGGCGACGTAGCGTGTCTGATCGCCGAACCCATCCAGGGTGTTGGCGGTTTCGCCACACCGCCCGACGGCTTCTTCGGTGCCATGCACAAGGTCCTTGACTCACACGGCATCTTGTTCGTGAGCGACGAAGTCCAGACCGGTTGGGGTCGCACCGGCGACCACTTCTGGGGCTACCAAGCTCACGGCATCGTGCCCGACATGTTGACGTTCGCCAAGGGCGTCGGCAACGGCATCACCCTGGCCGGGATCGTTGGCCGACCCGAAGTCATGGACTGTCTTCCTCACCTGTCGTTTTCCACATTCGGCGGCAACCCACTGTCGACAGCAGCGGGTCTTGCCACCTTGCGATATGTCAAGGAAGCCGACTTGCAAGGCAACGCCAAAGCCCGTGGTCAACAGATGAAGGAAAGGTTGTCCCCCGTTGTAGAGGGCGCCGACTGGATCGCTGAGCTCCGAGGCAAGGGTCTGATGCAGGCCATCGAGACCGTGCACGCCGGCAGCATCGAGCCAGATGCGAAGGCGGCCAAAGTGCTGCTCGAGCGAGCCAAGGACAACGGCCTGTTGATCGGCAAAGGTGGCCTCTATGGCAATGTGCTGCGGCTCACCCCAATGCTTAATATCACCGAGCAAGAAATGGACCAAGGCCTCGACGCCCTGATCGCAGCGATTGCCAGTGTGTAGGGCAGTGTTTAACCGCTCCGCTCGGGCCGACGTTCGTCGGACATGGTGGCCAGCGATGTGGTGCGGCTCCTTCGTCGCTCGCTGCTCGCTCCTGCCTGTCGGGACCGTAGGCGGGTATGGCTCGGACAGCCGCAGCGAATTGTTACGTCCCCTGGGGACGTAACAATTCGATTAATGACAAGATCTATGGATAGCAAGCAACTGGGGAGAATGACATGACGGTGTTGATCAAGGGTGGAACGGTTATCTCGACCACCGGGGCTGACCCGGCCGAGGTGCTCGTCGACGGCGAGACCATCATCGCGCTCATGTCTCCTGGGTCTGATCCAGCAATGGCGGCAGAACGTGGCGCCGAACGAGTCATCGACGCAACCGGAAAATATGTCATCCCGGGCGGCGTCGATGTGCACACCCATATGGAACTGCCCTTTGGGGGCACGAATGCGAGCGACGACTTCGAGACCGGCACCAGGGCCGCAGCATGGGGTGGCACCACCACCATCATCGACTTCGCGTCGCAACAAACCGGCGAGAACGTACGCACCTGTTTCGATGACCGTATGGCGCTGGCCGAGGGCAACTGTGCGGTCGACTACGGCTTCCACATGATCATCGGTGGCGTCGACGACACCTCACTAAAAGAGATGGACATCCTGGTCCGCGAAGGTGTCACCAGCTTCAAGTTGTTCATGGCCTATCCCGGTGTGTACCTGAGCGACGACGCCCAGATCCTGCGGGCCATGCAACAGTGTGCAGGTAATGGCGGCATGATCATGATGCACGCCGAGAACGGCATCGCCATCGACCTGCTCGCAGAACAGGCCGTGGAACGAGGCGAGACTGCACCCGTCAACCACGGCTTGGTGCGTCGAGCCGAGCTCGAAAGCGAAGCAACTCACCGTGCCATTCAGCTGGCCAAGGTTGGCGCCTCACCGTTGTACATCGTGCACTTGTCCGCCAGCGAGGCACTTGAACAGGTGGCGATTGCTCGGGGCAAGGGCGGCAACGTGTTCGCCGAGACGTGCCCGCAATACTTGTATCTCACGCTCGAGGATCACCTTGGAGCGCCGGGTTTCGCCGGTGCGGGTTATGTCTGCAGTACACCGCTCCGTACCAAACACGAACACCACCAGGCCGACCTGTGGAATGGGCTTCGCACCAACGACCTAAGTGTTGTGAGCACCGATCATTGCCCGTTTTGCATGAAGGACCAGAAGGAGCTGGGCCTCGACGACTTCCGGGCCATCCCAAATGGCATCGGCGGGGTCGAGCACCGTATGGACCTGATCTATCAAGGTGTCGTCCAGGGCGAGATCTCGTTGCCACGGTGGGTGGAGTTATGTGCGACTACACCAGCTCGCATGTTTGGCATGTACCCGAAGAAAGGCATCCTGGCCCCGGGCAGCGATGCCGACATCGTGCTCTATGACCCCACTGCAACATGGAGCATCAGCGTCGACAACCACCACATGAACATGGACTACTCGGCATACGAGGGCCAAGAGATCAACGGCCATGTGGACACGGTCATGTCGCGGGGCAAAATCATCATTGAAAACGGCACCTACTTGGGCACAAAAGGCGACGGCAAATACCAACCCCGCGGCCTGTCCTCCTACCTCATCTAGAACTCTCCACCTTTCTGAACTATTTGAGTGAAATCGTCGCCCAAAAGGTTCAGAAACGTCTGAAGGAAACACGAACTTATGGAAACAATTCATCATCTGATCGACGGCGTTGCGAGTCCGAGTGCGTCGGGTGTGACCAAGCCGGTCTTTAATCCTGCGACCGGTGAGCAGACCGCCTCGTTGGCAATGGCCAGCTTGGCCGAAGTCGATGCGGCAGTCGCATCGTCACAGGCGGCGTTCCAGGAATGGCGCCACGTGAGCTTGGCTCGCCGGATCAAGCTAATGCACGCCTTCCGCAATCTGCTCGAAGTAAATCAAGCCGAGGTTGCTCGGCGGCTCACGGCTGAACATGGCAAGGTCACGAGTGATGCCCTGGGCGAGGTCGCCCGTGGTCTCGAGAACATCGAATATGCGTGTGGTATCGCCGAGATGCTCAAGGGTGCGTACAACGAATCGGCTTCGTCTGGGGTCGACGTGTACTCCGTGCGTCAGCCACTCGGTGTAGTTGCTGGCATCACGCCATTCAACTTCCCGGCGATGGTCCCGTTGTGGATGATCCCGAACGCGATCGCTACTGGAAACACGTTCATTCTCAAACCAAGCGAACGCGACCCATCGGCTCCGCTGTTTATTGCTGAACTGGCCCAAGAAGCAGGTTTCCCTCCAGGAGTCCTGAATGTTGTGAACGGCGACAAGCTGGCGGTGGACCGACTGCTCGAACATCCCGACGTCAAGGCCGTCAGTTTTGTTGGGTCAAGCCCGATAGCCCACTATGTATACGAAACCGGTTCGAAACACGGCAAACGTGTCCAGGCACTCGGTGGGGCCAAGAACCACATGATCGTGCTGCCCGATGCCGACATTGATCTTGCCGCCGATTCAGCGGTGAGCGCGGCTTACGGTTCGGCTGGAGAACGCTGCATGGCGATCTCCGTCGTAGTTGCCGTGGGCGACGTCGCAGACCCATTGGTCGATGCGATCAAGGTTCGCATGGACAAATTGGTCATCGGCGACGGTACCGACCCGTCCAGCGAGATGGGGCCGCTCATCACCGAAGAAGCACGCGACCGGGTCAATGACTATGTCGGCCAAGGTGCAGCGGCCGGCGCAACGGTCGTGGTCGATGGCCGCGATACGCAGTTCAACAACAACGGGTTCTTCACTGGCGTGACGTTGCTCGACAATGTGACCACCGATATGTCGGTCTACCAGGATGAGATCTTTGGGCCGGTCCTGAGCGTGGTGCGGGTCGACACGTACCAGCAGGGCGTGAAGCTGATCGAAGACAACCGGTGGGGCAACGGAGCTGCCCTCTTCACCCGCGACGGTGGTGCGGCTCGCCGCTTCCAAGAAGAAGCTGACGCTGGCATGGTTGGCATCAACGTCCCCATCCCTGTGCCGGTGGGTTACCACTCGTTTGGCGGCTGGAAGGACTCGCTTTACGGCGACACCACCATGTACGGCCCCGAAGGTGTCAAGTTCTATACCAAGGCCAAGGTGATCACGAGTCGGTGGCCAGACCCATCGACGAGTTCGGTCGACCTGGGTTTTCCAACGAACGACTAAACACCGAGACCGTCCGAGATCACCGAGACCGAGCGATTGACTACTAGGAGGCTGAATCATGGAATTTGGCGTAGTACTGCAAACTGACCCACCGGCATGGCGGGTCGTCGACCTGGCTGTGCAAGCCGAGAAACTCGGCTTTACGTATGGCTGGACGTTCGATAGCCATGTGTTGTGGCAAGAGCCATACGTGATTTACAGCCAGATGCTCTCGGCCACCAAACGTATGATTGTTGGTCCCATGGTGACCAATCCTGGTAGCCGCAACTGGACCGTTACCGCATCACATTTTGCGACGCTGAATGACATGTTCGGAAATCGTACGGTGTGCGGTATTGGTCGAGGTGACTCGGCTATGCGTGTGCTCGGCCATACACCGGCCAAGCTGTCGACGCTCGCTGAATCCATGAAGGTGATCAAGGGCCTGGTCGAAGGCCGAGAGGTCACCTACAACGGCACGCAGCAGCAGTTCCCGTGGAGCAAGGGCGGTGAGATCGATATCATGATGGCCGCGTATGGCCCGAAGGCGCTACATCTTTGTGGCAGTGAGACCGACGGTGTGATCCTGCAGTTGGCTGATCCGGTCATCTGCGAATGGATGATCGCCGCGGTGCGTAGGGCAGCCGAGGAAGCGGGCCGTGATCCTGATGCACTCAAGATCTGTGTAGCTGCGCCTGCGTATGTCGGCGACGACATCGAACACCAACGAGATCAGGTCCGATGGTTTGGCGGCATGGTCGGCAATCATGTCGCTGATCTTGTTGATCGGTATGGCGAAAGCAGTGCCATACCTCAGGCGCTGACCGACTACATCAAGGGTCGCCAAGGTTACGACTACGCCGAACATGGCAAGTCGAATAGCACCCATGTCGATTTTGTCCCCGACGAGATCATCGACCGGTTCTGCATCCTGGGCAACGAGGCAACTCATGTTGCTCGACTCCAGGAGCTTGAAGCGTTGGGTGTTGACCAGTTCGCCATCTATCTGATGCACGACCAAAAGGATGAGACGCTGAACGCGTACGGCCAGCGGATCATTCCCGCGTTGTGAGACGCTTTGGTCAGCCGGGGGCGAACCTGGTTCGTTAGCAAGGGTGGCTGCGTCGAAGCGTTTGTGAGTTAGCTGCGCGGCCACCGAGTCCGGTCACATGGCGGGGCGCTGTTGCCGGCCGATTGAGTGTGGGGTGCGGCCAATATTTCGTCGCACCCAGCTCTAGCCGGCCTTCTCTGCCGGCCCGGACTGGGCTGCAGCGCGGGCGCCATCGATGCTGGCGGTAGTCAGATGGCGGGTCGCGAATCCGAGCAGTAGAAGTTGTCCGGCCCCGCTTGCGAACCACGGCAGGCGAAGCGCCATTTCCCGTGACGTTGCCAACTCGGCGAACAAGATGATTGCGCCGCCGATGAGTGCGCCGATTGGGATGGATCCCCAGGCAAAGAATCGATAGACGCTGTTGACCCGCCCTAAGAGGTGGTCGGGAATAATGGCTTGGCGCAGCGACACCGTGATCACGTTCCACAATACGGCGACGTACATCGACGTCGTGAACATGAGCCACACGAGTGGCCACCACGACGTCAGGCCGATGATTATCGACGTGACGCCGCCCACCGTGAGTGTGGCCCACAATGATGGGCCTGAACCCAGGCGTTGAGAGACCGCGGATGCAGTCCAGCCGCCGACGATGCCACCAACGGCGCCGCCCGTGGACAGGATGGCAAACTCGGTGGGAGAGGTGAGCAGGACTTCCTGAGCGAAGAGCACCAGTGTCGCCCCGGCCACGGTGCCCAAACCATTCAACAGTCCCAGCGTGATCGCGAGTGGCCGCAGTAGCTCATGACTCCAGAGCCATCGACAACCTTCGGCGAGTTCTGATTTCCACGGACGACGTTCTGGGCGAGCTGCAGTCACGGCTTTGGGCCGGGGCAGCAGGAAGATCAGCAGCGCTGACAGTGCAAAGGTGACGGCGTCAACAAAGAATGGCGCGGCAAACGCGAAGGCGAGCAGCGCTGCTCCGGCCGCGGGCCCGGCCACGGTGTTCGCAACCTGTTCGGCACTCCACATACGGCCGTTTGCCTTCTCGAGCTGCGAGTCGTCGACGAGTGACGGCATGAGTGTTTGGGCAGTGTTGTCGTAGAGCACCTCGGCGGTTCCAAGGAACAGCGTGGCTGCGAGCACGACCATGTACAACAGAACGTTCGTTGACACGACGGCCGAGGCATCACCGAGTTCATCGGGGCCGGGGAGCGCGCCTTGTTGGTCGAGGACCATGAGCGCTACCGCTGCGGTCAGAGCTGCTCGGGCGATGTTGGCGCCGACCATAAGTTTGCGGCGTTCATAACGGTCGGTGATCACGCCAGCAGGAAGACTGAAGATCAGCCACGGCAGCCGCTGGAACACAGTGACGAGGGCAACCAGCAGCGGGTTGCGGGTCACCGCTGATGCGAGCCACGGATACGCAATTTGGCCGATGCCATCGCCGAGATTCGAGATCGTGCTTGCCGCGAAGAGCTTGTGATATGCCCGGCCGAATTTCGGCGACTTCGTGGTGCCCACCTGTGCACCGTAGGCGGTGTGGCTGATGTCGAACCCGAAGTGACCGGAGCAATGTGTATCGACATGCAACGACCAAGGTTCGGGTGAGGGTGAACTTCTTTAAAAGCTGCTGCGCTGTGCGAGTTCGCTGGCAAGGTCGTCGAACAACGTGACGGCGACGAGTCCGCCGACGAGGGCAACTACGGATAAGCCGACAGTCCTGACGCGGGGGTGATCGCTGATGTCACCGAATGTTGGCCATGCGACTTGCAGGGCGGTGATCACTACCAGAGGAATGAATATCCCGAGCATGTAGACAAACGTGGACACGAGCTCAGACCATGGTTCTGCCCGGGCATTGTTCAAGACGTCGCCCAGCTCACGACCTACACAGGGGATCCATGTCCAGCCAGCCAAGAAAGCCACCACGGCCGTGGTAGCGAGGTCCGAGATCATGGTGTTGGTCCGCCATGCCAACACGGTCAGTGCAAGTAGGCCGAGTCCAACCTCCATATGACCAACGCCACTTGGCAGCGGAGTCCACCAGCCGGTGAATCGCAACCATGCGATCAGGCTCACGGTGAGGATCCACGCAGGTACAAGCCAGATTCGGCGACGACCCATCAGGGCAACACCAACCGCTGGAATCAGCAGCACCAGGCTGCAGGCGAGTTTGATGCTCTCGATGCCTTCGGCCAGAACATCCATCGTCAGGTCGCTGGGTTCGCAGCGGGAGGGTTATCAATCAGGTACCGGATTGTTTCCCGGAGTTCTTCGTAGTTGCCTTCGCCGATGTGGTCATAACGAATATCACCGTTCTGGTCGATGACGTAGGTGCGGGGCCAGAAGTTGGTGGAACCCGGCTGCCATTTCCGAAAGTTCAACTTGTCGGTGTCGAGCGGATCGGCCAATTCACGCCCAGCTGGTCCGCTGCTTTGATGATGTTGTTGACGTCAGCCTCGAAGTTGAACTCGGGCGCATGTACGCCCAGGATCTCGAAGTTCCTATCGCCGAACTCTTCGTAGTAACTCTGGGTGAACGGGATACGGGCCTTGCAGTTGCTGCAGCCAAACGTCCACATCTCAACCAGGAGAACCTGGCCGGTGAAGTCGTCGATGGATACGGCGTCGATATTCAGCCAACCGTCGATATCCACCAGATCCATGCGGGGCCCGAAGTTTTCAGGCGTTTCGATCTCGGGTGCTTCGATCTCGGGTTCGTCATCGGTGATTTCGTCCAGGGGAGCGGGTGTATCCGTTGTAGCTGTCCTGGTGGGCTCGGCAGTGGATCGCTGCTCGGTCGCTGATTCAGCGTCATTGCCACCGAGTGTGACCCAAACCAGGACCGCAACTGCAGCGACGAGGACCATCGTGGCGGCGATCCGGCTTCCCATGTGCAAACACTACGGGTGTGCGTCGGCGACCCGTGGCGGTTGACTCGGTGTTCTCCACTTCGTAAGAACCTGCACGATGCTGAATCTACAAGCATGAGTCCTCACGGATTAGTTGGTGCCGAGTTGGCCTTCACCACCGAGCAGGTGGAAGACATGGCGAATCTCCTGTGCAGCCTGGCTGGTGTGGCGCGGAGGTACCGCCTGGGCTCATGAGCCGATCGGGGATTACTCGCTTGCTGTGGTGGAGGGTTGTCAATTGCCCCGATAGCGTCTTCAATAACGCCCGTTATTGCAGGCTCGATAGTTTCGGTAGACAAGAAGGCACCCCTATGGCTGATTTCAACCCATCGCTGAACGAAGACCAACTCACGATCCAGAAATGGGTCCATGACTTCGCGGAGGACGTCATGCGGCCAAACGCGGAAGAATGGGATGAACGAGAAGAGTTCCCGTGGCCGGTGGTGCAAGAGGCGGCTCAGATTGGTCTTTATGGCTGGGAGTTTCTTGCCAACGCCATGTTCAACGACCCGACTGGCCTTACGATGCCGGTGGCGATCGAAGAAATGTTCTGGGGCGATGCAGGCCTCGGCATGGCCATCATGGGATCTGGTCTCGCAGCGGCTGGCATCGCCTCTTCGGGTACCCAAGACCAAGTTATGGAATGGGTACCGCAGTGTTACGGCGATGCGAAGGACGTGCAACTCGGGGCCTTCGCTGCAAGCGAACCCGATGCAGGCTCCGACGTAGGTGGCTACCGCACGTCGGCAAAATACGACGAAGCCACCGACGAGTGGATCCTCAACGGCACCAAGGCATGGATCACCAACGGTGGTATTGCTGACATTCATGTTGTCGTCGCTGTGGTCGCCCCCGAACTCAAGACCAAGGGCCATGCAAGCTTCATCGTGCCACCCGGTACCAAGGGCTTGAGCATGGGTCAGAAGTACAAGAAACACGGTATTCGCGCCAGCCATACCGCCGAGGTTGTGCTGGACGATGTCCGGGTACCCGGCCGGTGCCTGCTCGGCGGCAAGGAAAAGCTCGACGAACGTCTCGCCCGTGTCCGCCGTGGCGAAAGAGGCAACTCGCAGGCAGCCATGCAGACGTTCGAGGCGACCCGCCCAACCGTAGGCGCCCAGGCAATCGGCGTGGCACGCGCTGCCTACGAATACTCACTCGACTACGCCAAAGAGCGCGAAGCCTTTGGTCGCAAGATCATCATGAACCAGTCGATTGCGTTCATGCTGGCCGATATGGCCACCGAGATCGAGGCCACCCGTTTGCTGATCTGGCGTGCCGCGTGGCTCGGCAAACAGAAGGCGTTCGTCAACGCCGAAGGTTCGATGGCCAAGCTCAAGGCTGGCCGTGTTGCCACCCACGTGACCGAACGAGCCATCCAGATTCTGGGTGGCTACGGCTATACCCGCGAGTACCCAGTCGAGCGCTGGCACCGCGATGCCAAGATCCACGACATCTTCGAAGGCACCGAGCAGATCCAGCAGCTCGTGATCTCGCGGGCGATCTCAGGGCTACGGATCGAGTAAGTCAGGGATGGCGTGTGACGGTACCGATGGCGGCCCACATGGTGACAGCCAGGGTGAGGCTCCCGTCGCTCGACTGTCGACGAAGCTCGTCGAGGTACGTCTCGGCGTCGTGCCGGGTGCGGCCTCGCTCGATTTGCAGCTCGAGGTATTGGTCGAAGGGGAACATGCCGTCTGAGTCACCGCGGGTGATGGCTGGTTCGGTCCATGCGCGGAGTTCTTGCACTGCTGGCCAGCGGGCGGTGGCGTCCATTGCGGCCAGGAGCCGATGATTGCGGTGTGCCTGGTCGACGTCAGCGAAGAACGCCGTTTCGACGCTGTCGCCAGTCCCGGTTGTCGGCTGCGGCTGTTCCGCGGGCCTGGTCATCACTGGAGGGTGGCGAGCATCTGGTCGAGTGCCGCTTGGTCGGGCATGGGTGGGGCGGGGGTGGTGGGCATGGCTCGGAGCATCGTGAAGGCTTGGTCGAGGTGGGTCGAGGGGATGGTTGGGGTGTGGGCGCCGGCGATGGTGGTGACACCGAGTTGTTCGATGGTGCGGGCTGACTCGGCGAAGGCGTCGTGATCGAGCATGGAGACCCACGGGCTGTTCCATGTCTGGAACATGGTGAATCCTTCGATCCAGAACTCGGGGTCGATGTCGGCCACGGTTGGTGCGCCGGCAAGGACCGGGGTGGCGTAGCAGTCCGAGGCCCAGTACACGCCGGTGGTGGGGTCGAACAGGCCGCGGGTTGTGGGCGAGTCGTAGAGGGGCGGGCGGATAGCGTGCAGGGTGCGGTCGCCGACGTCGAGTGTGTCTCCGTCGCCGATCCAACGCCACCTTGTGGGGGCGACGTCGAGTCGTTCGGCTTTGAGGCGTTCGCACAGGAACCAGTTGGCGACCAGGGTGGCGTTGGGGCAGGCGTCCATGACCTCGTGGAGGTTGCCGTGGTGGTCGCTGTCGTCGTGGGAGATGAACACCCAGCGGACATCTTGGGGATCGACGATGCCGAACAGATCGTCGAGGTACTGGTCTCGGTGGATGGGGGCTCCGGTGTCGACCACGATCGGTTCAGCGCCGGTGATGACCATCGAGTTGAGATGAACCACGAGGGGCGCTTTGCCTTCGCCGAGGGTGGCCTGGATGACCCAGGTGTCATCGGCGATGCGCAGGGGTTCGTGACGGGAGAGGGCGGGCTGTGCTTGGTTCATGGCTGCTGGGTTCTCCTTATGCAAGATGGGTTTGGGCAGGCGAGAAGTAGAGGCGGATGTCAAAAAGACGCATCGGCTGCGGCGAAGATGTCTGTCTCGACCGGACCTCCGTCCCAGTCGGGATGGACCCGCTGCAGACGTTCGGCGGTAAGGAACTCTCGGCGCAGTCCGGCCGGCATGACCTCATAGGGAGAGGTCTGAGAGCGGTGCACGGCGATTGCTTGCTCCCGCAGCTCCAAGAATTCGGTAGTGTCGATGACGGTGGTGATCTTGTCTTCGGGAGTGCCGAGGTCTCCCAGACCGAGGTGCTCGCTATCAGGCTGTTCACGAACGAGCGCCTCCACCCACTTCCGCATGAGCTGCTGAGGCAGGCAGTGCAAGTAGACCCCTGATGGGCGCCACGAGCTGACCTCCACAGCGCGGAGGGTGGCATCGCGGATGTGCGCGTGATCGCGGTGACCGTCGCTGGCATCGAGCATCACCACCACCGATGGACAGACGTCGTCGATCAACGAGGCGATCACCGCAGCCACCTCGACGACTGGCGCAGCGCACAGGCTTCCGGGAATCGGTTCGCCATCCATGCCCGAATCGACCCAATCGAACAACTCGACGCGTCCGACCCCAACCAGTTTGGCGGCTTCGCGCAACTCGGATTCTCGAACTTCAGCCATGTCGGCGTCATCGAGGCCGCGACCAGGTGTCGGCGAGCCTGCCTCTCCCCTCGTTGCGCACGCAACAACAGTCGGCACCCCTGACGCAGTTGCATGCGCCAACAGAGATCCACACCCGAATGTCTCGTCATCGGGATGGGCAACCACCACCAGCAAACGATCCGTTGGCTCACTCATGAACACGCCCCATCAATTGACGTTTTTACTGCCATTGGCAGTATTATCCTCTTCTGTATTAGACACTGCCATTGGCAGCATGTCAAGCTCCTTGCATGGCGAAACCCCTCACCACCACCTCCAACGCACTCCTCGGCTTGCTCAGCATCCAGCCCTGGAGCACCTACGAGCTCGCCAAACAGGTCGACCGCAGCCTCGGCTGGTTCTGGCCCCGCACCGAACGCAAGATCTACGACGAAGCCAAGAAACTCGTCGAAAGCGGCCACGCAACCGCGAAGCTCCAGGCCACGGGATCCAGGCCGCGAACCGTCTACAAGATCACCGCCAAGGGACGCCGGACGCTCCAGGCCTGGCTCGATGAAAGCTCAGCGCCGCCCAAGCTCGAGGCCGAAGCCCTCGTGCGGGTCTTCTTCGCCAACGCCGGCACCCTCGACCAGCTTCGAACCACCCTCGACGACCTTGCCGCCCAGTCCCGAGCGAACATGGACGAACTCCGAGTGCTCATCGCCACAGCCGACGACGCCGACTACCCCTTCGCCGAACGCCGCCACATCAACGCCATCGCCATCAGATTCCAGCTCGACTACAACCAGATGATCTCCGACTGGGCCGAGTGGGCGACCGCGCAAACCGACAGCTGGAACGACATCACCGACCCCAACTCTTGGGACTGGCACAGCGCGCTCACATAACCGAGACGCCGAGAGTCGCCCGGAGATTGGCGTTCGAGTACACCTACGACCTGGTGTTGGGCAAGCTGATCGACTCGGTCAACGACCGCACGACTGAGTCCGAGACACAGGGGCGGCAGGTCACCCGAGAACCGGCGAACTAAGTCGCACCAGGCCAGCTCGAACCCGCTCAATAATCACGACCGGTCGTGGTCGCTCGAGCGGGCCGTCGTAGCCGTCCATGGCCGTGCGGCTCAATAGGTCTTTGGCGAGCGGTTCCGGCGTAGGACGAGCGGCGAGCCCAACCGTTCGTGACCCAACCTGGCAGACGAGGCCGAATATGTCGAGTCAGGGCGCGTCAGCGAACACATCAAGTCGGTGACCGGCGTAGACGTTCTGCTGGCCTCATCGATGGCCGGAACGATCGGGCAGATTGGCTTCATCGCTGGGGTGGACACGGCGGCTGAAGTCGATGACGTCAACGCGGCGTTGGCCGCTGATGCGACGTATCTCGGGACGAGTGTAGAAGCAGGTGATCTTCTCGTTACCGGCTCAACCGACCCAGTGATCGCCATGCAGATGGACGAAGCGACCGCTGAGCACATCTCCAGGTTGGGCGCTTCCACGGAACCGGCCAACGGTTGAGAACTCGACCACGGTGCGGGTGCCTTCGCGGCGCGGAATCGATTGCTGGCCATCGTCATCTCGTCGAGCGTGATGCGTTTGGTCGCGCCTCGGGGGATCGCTGCCCTGACACTGGATTTGGGCCGTGTCGTCGGGACGGTCGCCTCAGGTTTTGCATACCCACTGAACCCAGAACGTGATACCTAGTCGTGTGCGGCCGTTGCCTCGGTTATGGCTTTGGCTAGCTCTGCTGAGGTTGATGCGATCGTGCTTCCCGCTGCTCGAGTGAGGCGGTCGTCGATTGCTCGGCCTAGCCCGGGGGCGCCGGTAAGTTCAACAACGATCGCGGCCGCTGTCAGTACATCGATGCGTCGCAGCTCGAAGTACAGATCGTGGCCGACGGCCTCGATTTCGGCCAAGGAACCCAGCGGCTCGAAACGCCATGTCGATGGCAACTCTGGTTCACGGTCGCTGTAGCCGGCATAGATCACCGATGTTGCGGCCCCCAACTCGGGACCGGACGTTGAGGCGAAGTCGATCGAGTTTCCTCGAACGGCAACGGTTGGTGTGCTGGGGGAGTAGTGGCGTTTCTCGTGGCCAGGCGAGGCTGGCGAGTCGACCGACGTGCCATCGTCGGCAATACGGATGCCTTCCACGCCGGCCAATTGCTCAACAGTGATGGCACCATGGCGAAGCACGGTGACATCGGCGCCATCAAGTGTCACGACAGTCGATTCGAGTCCATGGTCAGTGCGGCCGGAGTCGATGATGATGTCGCACACGTGGCCAAGGTCGGCGATGACATGTTGGGCGCTCGTCGGGCTGATGTGGTTGAACCGATTTGCGCTGGGAGCGGTGATGGGAATCCCGGCTTCGTGGATAAGCGCAGCCGCAACCGGATGCGAAGGACATCGCACCGCAACACTTTCAAGCCCACTGGTGACGGCCAACGGCACCGCCTGGCCTCGGGGCAAGATCATGGTGAGTGGCCCAGGCCAGAATGCGTCGGCGAGCGCCTTGGCTGCGGGCGGAAGGGGCCCTTCGATCACGGACTCAACCATCGGCAGCCCGTCTACATGCACGATCAGCGGATCGCTCGAGGGTCGACCCTTGGCAGCGAAGACTTTGGCGATTGCGGTTTCATCGAGCGCGTTACATCCCAGGCCGTAGACCGTCTCTGTGGGGAACGCCACAAGCAGCCCGTCTCGCAAAGCTTGCGCGGCCGTGCCGATGAGGTCCGCGTCGAGTTGGAGCGGTGAGATCGCTACAACGTTTGGTCGAGGGTCGGTAGTCACGGTCGGACCATTAAACAACCGACCTCCCGTCCTTCCTCCTAGAAAGCAGCGAGGGCGGCGGCGAGTTCGATGCGGTAGCGCTCAACGTTGCCGAGTTTGATGTCGTCGAAACCGCGGACCATGTCGAACAGGCCGAGGATCTCGACTGCCTGGTCATAGTTATCCAAGGTGACTTTGCCGGACACCGTGACCAGCAGGTCGCGGTATTCGTCAATGAGCTGGCGTTCGATCCGGCGTTCTTCGGTGCGACCGAATGGGTCGAGTCGAGTGCCCCGCATACGTTTGGTTCGCTTCAGCCCTGCGAACATTGCCCGGCCAGCAGACTCGGGGATAGCAATCTTCTTGTCGTAACCAGCCGACTTGAGCGTCGGTGGCTTGAGCTGGTAGCTGACTTTGGCATCGGGTCCGAAACGGGCCTTGGCCTGGGCAACGATGTCTGACTTAAGAGCAAGTCGTGCGACCTCGTATTCGTCCTTGTATGCCATTGCCTTGTACAGCATGCGAGCGGCAATCTCGCTCAGATCGCACCGGTCATCAACGGCAGGCTGCTCGGCCCGTCGCACGGCAGCGATGTCGTTGGTGAACTGCTGGGCGTACTTCATGTCTTGGAATGCAGCGAGTTCAGGAAGGCGGTAGGCCAGGATGTCTTGCAGTTCGCTGGTTCCCCCGAGCGTGTCGGCCATACGAGCGAGTTTGCCGGTGAGCGGCGTGGGACCTGCCTCGGTGGTGTCGACCACGTCTTCGAGTTCGGCGAACAAGTCTGGCTCCACCGCCAATCGGCGACCGAGTCGGAATGCGTCGAGGTTGCCCTGTACCGCAACACCGTTGAGCTTGATGGCTCGTTCGATGCTGTCTGAGGTCACCGGCAGGAGTCCTCGTTGGTAGGCGAGACCGACCACGAGCACGTTGGCTGCGGGTTGACTTGCGAACACCCGTTGGGCGATACCAGCAGCATCGAGCCACACATTCTCGTCGGCCCTCGTCGCGCCATCGATCGTAGAGCGAAAGCGTTCGAGTTCGGGGAAACGATCCGAGCCCCGACCCGAAACCATCGATCCGGTCGGCAAGAGAGCGGTGCTCACGACCGCCCGTGTGCGTTCAGGGTCAGCCCGGTTGATGTTCTTGGTTGCTGACACGAGGTCGAAGATCAACATGGCATCGGCACCGCCATCGACCACCCGGTTCGATGCGGTGACAGCACCGTGATCGCCAGATGGGTCAACGGTGGTGATACGTAGATTCGACACCACGGTGCCGCCCTTTTGAGCGAGGCCGGTTTGGTCGAGACCGTTGGCGAACTTGCCGTCTAGTAGTGCTGCCGTGGAGATGATCTGGTTCACGGTCACCACGCCGGTGCCGCCGATACCGATGAGCAGCACATTGCCGTCGGCCGGAACTGTAGGGTCAGCAGGCAGGTCACCAGCAGGGATACCCGCCAGGTCCTTGCTCGGCTTGAAATCAGGATCGATCTCCACCGTCACGAACGCCGGGCAGTTGCCGCCAAGGCAGGTGAGGTCGAAGTTGCATGACTCTTGGTGGATCTGTGTCTTGCGGCCGAACGGGGTCTGCACCGGATGGACCGAGGCGCAGTTGGAGACCTCGCCGCAGTGGCCGCAACCCTCGCAGATGTCTTCGTTGATCATGACCCGGGTGGTCGGGGTCTCGATGGTGCCTCGTTTGCGACCACGTCGAAGTTCGGCAGCACACGCTTGGTCGTAGATCAGCACAGTCACGCCATCGACCTCGCGGAGTTCTCGTTGCACAGCGTCGAGTTCGTCTCGGTGTTCAATGCGTGCGTTCGGTGCGAACACCGCGCCTTTCGGATACTTGTCGACGTCGTCGGCAACCACCACGATCTGCGTGACACCCTCGGCCGAGAGTGAACGAGTCAGGTCGGGCACGGCGAGCGCACCGGCAGCATCTTGACCGCCGGTCATGGCCACCGTGCCGTTGTACAGGATCTTGTAGGTCACCGTCGCACCGGCGGACACCGCCTGGCGGATGGCTAGCGAACCTGAGTGGGCCAACGTGCCATCGCCGAGATTCTGGAAGCGATGGGTTTCATCCAGGAACGGCGCCATGCCGACCCACTGCACACCTTCGCCACCCATGTGGGTGATACCGAAGTTCTCTCGTTCCATACCCAAAGCCATGCCGTGGCAACCAATGCCACCACCAGACATGGAGCCGTCGGGTGTCATCGTTGAGCGGTTGTGCGGGCACCCGGAGCAGAAGTACGCGGCCCGATCGGGAAGCTCCTTGGCTTCGGTCGCGATCGAGATCGGAATGAGTCGGCGTTCCTTGGTGAATCGTTCTGCGGGAATGACCCGCTGCAGTCGAGCCTTGATCGGCCCGGCGATGTCTTCGGCAAGCAGGCCGCCGAAGTCGGCGATCATGGTGCGGCCTTCGTCGTCGCGTTTGCCGAGAACCCGTGGCGCGTCGGTGCGGCCATAGAGGATGTCGCGAATCTGTGACTCGATGAACGAGCGTTTCTCTTCGATCACGATGATCTCTTCGAGGCCGTCGGCGAAACCGGTCAACCCGTTCGGCTCAAGCGGCCAGATCAGCGCTGGTTTGTAGAGACGAATGCCAGCGCTCGCCAGATCAGCATCGGTCGCGAAGCCCATCTTGGTGAGAGCGTCGCGCAACTCGCCGAACACCGGCCCTGCGGCGACAATACCAATGGTTGCGTCGCCGGTAGCTCCGCTGACCTTGTCGAGTCCGTTGGCGGCAACAAACGCTTTGGCAGCTTCGAGCCGGGGGCCAAACATTTCTCGTTCCGCGCCCATGGAATGTGGTGCGATCAACGTGACGCGCTGGGTGTAGCTGAACGGTTTGTCATCGATCTCGAAGTCGGGCACGACGACCGAGATTCGTTCGGCATCGGTGTTGACGGTGGCGTAGGCATCAGCGACATTGCTGTGGATCTTGAAACCAACCCATGACCCGCAGAACCGTGACAGTTCGTAGCCGAAGCGGCCCATGTCGAGCACTTCCTGCACGCTCGCCGGGTACAAGGTAGGCATTGCCAAGTCGGCAAGTGCCCATTCCGAGGCCGATGCGATGGTTGATGATTTGCAGAACGGATCATCGCCAGCGACGGCTAACACGCCGCCGTTGGGGTCTACGCCGGTCGAGTTGGCATGACGCAGGGCATCGCCGCTGCGATCCACGCCGGGTCCCTTGCCGTACCACATGCCCATCACACCATCGAAGCGAGCATTCGACTCGAGTGAGGCCTGTTGGCTGCCCCATACGGCGGTAGCCCCGAGGTCTTCGTTGACACCGCTGATGAACTCGACGTTGTGTTGCTTCAGGATGTCGGCGTCGGCAGCGTACGCCTGGTCCATGCCGCCCACGGGCGAACCCCGGTAGCCGGAAATCAGACCGGCAGTGCGCAGACCAGCTGCGGCGTCGGCGCGGTTCTGGTCCAGAAGCACTCGCATAAGTGCTTGGATACCGGACAGGGCGACCGTGCCAGTGGTCGATTCCATGCGGTCGCTCAGGTTGTACTCAATCGCAGTCACGCTGTGACCTTAGATCGCCCAACCCGCCGAGGCGAATAGTGCGTCTTGCTCCGCGGCGCTGTCACAGCAAGGATGGGACCATGACTCCCCATGATCGGATCATTCAGTACTTCGCGATGTGCAGCAAAGGCACGGCCCTTGACATCGCCTCGCATTTCACCGTCGATGCTGTGATCTTCGATACGAATGTCCGGCCGATACACGGCGCCGAGGCGATCGGTGCCATGTGGGTGAAGGTGCGCGAACGTTGGGACGGGGCTCGATGGTCGGTCGATTCGTGTATCGCCGACGGTGCCAACGCAGCGATCGAGTGGTCGATGACCGGGACCGACCCCAAGAACAACGAACCATTCACCTTCCGAGGGTCGGAGCACTACCGGTTTGCCGACTCTCTTATAGATGAGATTCGTCAGTACTGGACGTTCGATCCAACCGAGCTCGACACCGGCCTGATTGGTTACGACTATGAGGAGTCGGCCAGCTAAACCGCTAGACAATTGTCATGGAACAACTCGCAGGTAAAACCGCTGTCATCACAGGTGCCGCCAGTGGCATTGGGCTGGCTATGGCGCGTCGTTTCGGTGCCGAAGGTATGAATCTGGTGGTCGCCGATATCGAGCCAGCCCCTCTTGCCGAAGCGGTGCAAGCCCTCGAGGCCAAGGGATACCCTGTCGAGTCGTTCGATATCGATGTGCGCGAACTTGCACAGATCCAGGCGCTCGCAGCAGCCGCCAACGAACGATTCGGCAATGTGCATCTGTTGTGCAACAACGCCGGGGTTGGCGCCGGGGGCGCTGTCGCCGGTGTTGATGACATGGAGCGGTGGCGGTGGACGATCGACATCAACCTGTGGGGCGTGATCTATGGATGTAAGACGTTCTTGCCAGCAATGATCGAACACGGCGAAGGCGCACACATCGTAAATACCGCATCGATGGCTGGCCATTACGCGTCGGCATTCATGGGCGCCTACAACGTGTCGAAGTTCGGTGTGGTTGCGCTCTCCGAAACGATGTCACGAGAGATGCAGGTTGCCGGGGCCAACGTTGGTGTGTCGGTGTTGTGTCCCGCCTTTGTCCAGACGGGTATCGCTGATAGTGCTCGCAACCTGCCAGCCGAGTTATACGAAGAGCCGACCGAAGAGTCGACAGCAATGAAACAGATCATCGACGCGCTCGTCGCTGGTGGCATACAGGCCGACGTAGTCGCCGCAGCGGTATGCGACGCTGTCATCAACGATGACTTCTGGATTCTGACCCATGAAGATGCAAAACCAGCCATTACTGGACGGGCAAACGACATTGTCACCAATGTGAACCCGCTGCCAAACTTCGGGTTTTAACGGTCGGGTGGGGGGTTCCGTCTCACCACCGGTTAAATCGCTGCGAGGCAACCACGGCAACGAGCAGCAAAACGAAACCAGCGGCGGTGAACCACACGCTGATCTCGACCTCTTCCTGTTGTAGCTCGATCTCCGTCGGCAGGTTTAGGAACACATCGACCAGCTGGTCAGCGTCTGCGGCCCGGAAGTAGGCGCCGCCGGTCGTCTCGGCGATTGCAGCAAGTGTGGGTTCGTCGATCACGAGCAATTGCGGAGGTGCGTTATCCACGCTGCCGCCTCGGCCGCCGCCTCCGCCGAAACTCCCGGTGACTCCGCCGAAGCTGTCGCCGCCGAACCCGTCGCTTCCGAACTCGCCGTTGCCGAATGCATCGGCACCAATCTGGGTACCACCGCAGATCATTTCGGTCGGTTGGTCGGTACCGAAGCCGATGGTGAACACCCGCACGCCGCGGTCTGCCGCAGCCTGAGCTGCCTCGACCGGGTCGGGTCCACCGGAGTTCGCTCCGTCGGTCAACAGCACGATGATGTCGGGTGCAAACAATGTGTTGGCGGACGGCGGTTGATCCTGGGTGGGCACCGACTCCTTCGACGGGGCGACGTCGGGATTCACCGCGGCGATGGCATCGAGTGCTTTGAGTTGTGCGCTGCCGAGGGCGGTGCCGAAAGCGGTGCGGAAGTTGTCGACGGCGTCGAGCAGCACCTGGGTGTCGCCGGTCGGTGGCACGATGATGCGGGCCGTGCCGGCAAACGCGACGATGCCGATCTGTGCGCCACCTGCCTGTTCGGCAATGAACGCCCGAGCCGCATCTTGGGCAACGGCAAGCCGGTTGGGTTCTACATCAACCGCACACATCGAACGGGACACGTCGAGCGCGAGGATGATCGAGGTGCGATTCTGTCCGACATCGCGGACCGCGTGGGGTCGAGCTGCACCGATGGCCAGGCTGGCCAACGACAACAACACCAGACCAAGAGGCAGATGTCTGCGCCACGTAGACGTGGGTGGCATGGCTTCACGAATCAGCGACAGGCTGGAGTACTGCACCGCGTACTTGCGCTTGCGTCGCTGCCACAACCAGTAGCCGCCTGCAACAAGCGGGACCACCACGAGCAGGCCGAGCGCAAAGGGCCAAACAAATCGCATTAGACCCGCCCAAACCAGCGCACAGACAAACCTGTGGCAACCACAATGAGGGCATTGCCATCATGGCAAGCAGCGCAGTGATCTCGATACGTTCACCTTGTCGCTCGAAGGTTCGATCGATGGCGTCGAAGATGCCTTGCAGGTCGGGGTTGTCCTCAGCCAGGTAATACTCGCCTCCAGTGGTGTCGGCAATCTCGATCAGCATCGACTCATCTAGTGCGGTGGCGATGCTGAATCCGTCGAGTGGCACAACCGTTCCGCGGAGCGTGCCGATTCCCACGGTGTACACGGGCACGCCTGCACTGGACGCCAGCCGAGCGATCTCGATCGGGTCGGCGCCGCCGATTTCTTCGCCATCGGTGAACACGATGATGGCGGCATTTGAGAACGAACCGATGTCGAGCGCGGCGATATCGGTAGCGATCCCGTTGGGGTCGAGTTCTATGGGGCGGTCAGCGATCGCGGTCAGCGATGCGAAGATTCCTTCGCCGATCGATGTCCCTCCGTCGGTGGTGAGTCGTTCGATCGCAGCCCGGATAGCAGCCTGATCCTTGGTCGGCGCCTGCACAATGAGCCCACCGTTGGTGAAGGCCACGACGCCGATCTGCACAGAACCAGGCTGGCGACTCACGAACTGAAGCGCTCGTGCCTTGGCCACAGCGAGTCGACTGGGCGCGACGTCGCCGGCGAGCATCGAATTGGAGGTGTCGAACGCCAACACCACCTGTCCGGTCCGCACCGGCAGCGTGATGTTGGCCTCGGGCCGAGCGAGGCTGAAGAGCATTGCTGTCAGCGCGACGAGGAACAACACCGGCGGCAATCGACGACGCCAGCTCGCCGCAGCTCGTCCTCCATCTGCAGCGGTCAGAGCGAACGATGATGGCGGCTTTGCTCGCCACTGAACCAGTCCATAACAAAGGACAAGCGCAGGAATCAGCAACAAACCCCACAACGCTTGAGGTGTGAGAAACGTCACCGTCGGCGCCGGGTGCGAGCTTCGATCATGGAGATGATCGAACGCACAAGATCGTCGTCGGTAGAGATTTCGTGCACGTCCATCTGGGCCCGTTTTGCACAATCGGCGATGAGTTGCTCACGGCGAAGCGCAGCCTGGGCGAAGCGGTCTCGAAAGTTCACATCGCTGGTATCGACCATGAGTTGTTCACCGGTTTCGGAATCCTGCATGACCATGACACCGGCGTCGGGAAGGGTTGTTTCGGCCGGATCTACTATCCGAAGTGCGATGACCTCGTGACGGCGAGCCAACATCGCCAGTGGGCGTTCCCAGCTGGGTTCGCTCACGAAGTCACTTATGACGAAGACCAGAGACCTCCGCCGGATGCTAGCCAGGGCAGCATGGCCGAGGCTGGCCAGATCAGTGGGTGCGTGGGCAGCTGTTGGCGGCGTGAGCATGTGTTTGGCCAGCCGCAGCACCTGGTTGCGCCCGCTACGGGGTTCCATGACTGACTGCACCCGGTTGTTCCACAACACCGCGCCGATGCGGTTGCCGTCACGGGCAAGCAGTCGGGCGATTGCCATGACCGTGTCGGTGAGCGTCTGGGCCTTGTTTGGGTCGCCACCGAACGCCATCGACGCCGATCTATCCAGCAGGAACCATGCCGTGAGGTCGCGGTCCTCGACATATTGGCGCACGAACGGTGTGTTCATTCGTGCCGTGACGTTCCAGTCGATATGGCGAATGTCGTCTTGGGGCTGATAGTTGCGCAG
>Ga0213869_10000374_pt1 | contig 36824 bp, 32 predicted proteins | sample PICome_10_FD_160083 | JGI IMG/M metagenome (GOLD analysis project Ga0213869, IMG submission 160083) | Coastal seawater microbial communities near Pivers Island, North Carolina, United States - PICO132 | ecosystem: Environmental > Aquatic > Marine > Coastal | place: USA: North Carolina...
AAAGAAAGTCAAATAATTTTTAGGGTCTGGCACTGTGTTTAAAATCAATACTCCACCAGCTTGAGCCATTGCTTCAATTTGAAGAACACCTGGCATAATTGGTTTTCCAGGGAAATGACCATTAAAAAACTCTTCATTAATAGTGACATTTTTTAAACCAATAATATGATCTTTTGAAATTTCTAAAATTTTATCAAGGAATAAAAATGGAGGTCTGTGCGGTATAATATTTTTAATTTGATTTACGTCCATAACAGGTGGTTTTGACCAATCAATTTGTGGAGCTAAATTTCTCTTTTCACTTTTTATAATTGAACTCAAATGCTTAGTAAACATGGTATTGATGTAATGTCCTGGTTTATTAGCAATAACTTTCCCTCTAATTCTTATCCCTAGAAGAGCTAAATCACCAATAACATCTAAAAGTTTATGCCTGGCAGCCTCATTAGGATAATGTAATTTTAAATTATCCAAAATCCCGTTTGACTGGACTGAAAGTTTTTCTTTGTTGAAAGCTTTTTTTAATTTAAGCATAGTTTCATCAGACAACTCTTTATCAACATAAACAATAGCATTATTTAAATCTCCTCCTTTAATTAATCCATTATCTAAAAGCATTTCAATTTCATGTAGAAAACTAAAAGTCCTCGCATTAGAGAATTCATCATTAAATTGGGAGAGATTTTTCATTGTGGCATTTTGTGTGCCCAAAATCTTTGTGCCAAAATCGACCATAGCAGTAACTTCATAATTTTCAGATGGAATAACAGTAATATCACTTCCACTGTCTTCGTCGTAATATGAAATAGGTTCTTTTACAACATATTCCTCTCTATTTACGTCCTGCTTTTTGAGACCAGCTTTTTTTAACGCCTCCACAAAGTATTTTGATGATCCGTCCATTATAGGTGGTTCTGGAGCATCAAGTTCAATTAAAATATTGTCTATTCCCATGCCAACTAACGCGGCCAGCACATGCTCCGAGGTCCTAATCTTAATACCGTTCTTATCTAAGTTAGTTCCTCTATCGGTATTTATAACAAAATTAATATTCGCTTCAATTAAAGGTTTTTCAGGGAGATCAACTCTGCAAAAAACATAACCTTGATTTTCTTTGGCAGGTTTAAAGGTCAGATTAACTTCTTGACCAGTATGAATACCTACACCCTTCAAAGAGACTGGTTTTAAAATAGTATGTTGTTTAAGCATCTTTATTATTTTTTAAAAGCTTTTGAACTGATTTCATTATTGACGGTAAATTTCTAAAATGAACATAGGCTTTATTAAAATCTATGTATTTTATTGCAGGACTTCCCATTACTGAGGAATTTGATTTGATGCTTTTGAAAACACCTGCTTGAGCTTGAATCATAACCTGATCTCCAATTGTCAAATGACCAGCTATTCCAGCTTGTCCGCCAATCATACAATTTTTTCCAATTGATGTTGATCCAGCTATACCAACACAGGATGCAATTACCGTATTTTCTCCAATTACAACATTGTGAGCAACTTGTATTAAATTATCTAATTTAACTCCTTTTTTTAAAGTGGTAGACCCAAGTGTGGCTTTATCAATTGAACAGTTAGACCCAATTTCAACATCGTCTTCAATTAAAACATTGCCATTATGACTTACTTTAATCTGTCGACCTTCATTATCCAAATTAAAACCAAAACCATCGGAGCCAATAACTGTTCCTGAATGTATAATACAATTTTTTCCAATAATTGAATTGGGATACAACTTAACTCCAGGGTAAATTATTGTATTATCACCAACAGAAACATTTTCGCCAATATAAACTTGTGCGTAAATCTTTACATTCTTTCCAATTTTCGACTTTGATTTGCAAACTGAAAATGCCCCAAAAAATAAATCATCATGGAAAGAAACGCTTTTGTCGATGTGAGAGTTTTTATCAATTCCTTTCAAATTTATTTCACTTTTTCCAAAGTGATCCAATAACTTAGAAAATGATTCGTTGGGATTATCAACCCTAATAAGAGTTGATTTTATAGATCTTTCTAATTGCAGTTTTTTATCAACAATGATAATAGATGAATTAGATGAGTATAAATAATCGATGTATTTAGGATTTCCTAAAAAAGATAAGGAGTTTTTTACGCCACTTTCAATTCTTGAAAGTTTGTTAATATAAACGGAGTCATCTCCCTCAACAATTCCATTTAACATTTTAGCAATTGTAATTGCAGTTAATTTCATCGACGCAAAAGTATGAAAAATGAATTAATTAGATTTTTAATATTAAAAAATAATATTTGTTAGAATTTATAATTAATTAAATTTGAGTTAGTAAATGTATCAATGAAAAATATTTTGTGGATTGATGATGAAATTAACCATTTCAAGTCTCATGTTCTTTTTTTAGAAAAAAAAGGATACAAAATAACAACATGTAAAAGTGGAGCTGAGGGAATAGATAATATTTCAAAAAACACATATGATGCAATACTTTTGGATCAAAATATGCCAGGTTTATCAGGCACTGAGACAATAGAAATAATTAAAAAAAATCATTCAGATATTCCCTTATTAATGATTTCTCAAAATTATGATAATGACACAGTAGAGGATGCCATAGGATTAAAAATAAGTGATTATTTAGTTAAACCTCTTAATCCGAATCAAATATTAATGAGTTTAACTAAAATTTTCAGAAAAAAAGAAATAATTAGCAGTAAAACTATTTCTAATTATCAAAAAATATTTTTGGACTTAAACAATAAAATTAATTATTCAGAAACAATTGAAGAATGGATAGATGTTTACAAAACTCTTACTTTTTGGGAATTAGAATTATGTGAAATTGGCGAAAAGGATATTTATGAAATTATTTTATCTCAAAAAAAACAAGCAAATAAATTATATTCAAATTTCATTGAAAATAATTATCAAGATTTAATCCATAATAGCAACTACCTTTCTTCGATTAATTTATTTAAAAAAAAAATAGGTCCAGAATTATCAAAAAACCATTCAACTTTAATGATTTTAATTGATAATTTAAGATTTGATCAGTGGAAATCAATCGAACCGCACGTAATTGAAAATTGTTATGTAAAAACAGATTTAATTTATTCTAGTATACTACCAACCACAACTCAATATGCAAGAAACTCAATTTTTTCAGGGTTAAGTCCGTTGGAAATTAGTAATATTCATTCAAAGTATTGGATTAATGAAACTAGTGAGTATGGAAAGAATAAATTTGAAAATGAATTACTAAATGAGCAGTTTATTAGATTAGGTTTAAAAAATAGTTTCAAATATCATAAAATCTCAAATTCAAAGGATGGTGAATTATTTTTAAATAGTTTGAACAATCAGAAAAAAAACGATTTAACTGTACTTGTATATAATTTTGTTGATATGATTTCACATGCCAAAAAAGATGTTAAATTTATCAAAGAATTAGCTTCGAGCGATAAAGCTTATAGAGAGCTTACTAGAGGATGGTATAAAAACTCTAAACTAAACGAAATCGTAAAAAAAGCTAAAATTTTAGGTTTTAAAATAATTTTAACCTCAGATCATGGTACTATTAGTGTTGAGAAACCTGCTTTGGTTTCTGGCGATAAAGAAATTTCTAATAATTTAAGATACAAAACATCAAAACAAATTCACTCGACTAAAAAAGAAGTATTAAGTTTAAAGGAACCCTCAGATTTTTTACTACCATCTAATTACTTATCAAGTTGTTATATTTTTGCGAAAGAGAATACTTACTTTGTATATTCAAACAATTATAACAACTACGTAAATATGTTTAAAAACACCTATCAGCATGGTGGAATTTCGATGGAAGAAATGTTAGTTCCGTTTATTGTAATAGAGCCGAAATAATATGGAATTAATATATACTAAAAATGATTTGAATAAAGCAAGTGATTTCGTAGTTAAAAATTGTCAATCAAAAAATTATTTCATTAAAGGAATAGTTGGGGCTGGAAAGACAACATTAGTTAAAGAAATTTGTGTTGGAATGAGAATTAAGGATAATGTAAACAGTCCAACATACAGTCTAATTAATGAATACTTAACTGAAAAAGGCAGTTCCATTTTTCACATGGATTTATTTCGTTTAGAAAATAAAAATGAAATACATGATCTGGGAATAATGGATTATTTTGAAACAAACAATATTATCATAATTGAATGGCCTGAAATCTTAATTAATAATTATAAAATCGATCACTCGTTAGTCGAAATAAGTTATCTCAATGATATCCAAAGAAAAATAACCATAACAAATAACACATAATGAGTTTATTTAAGCGATTACTTTTTTATTTTTTTGGATTTTCAATTGGTTTAATTTTTTTATTTTTTTTTATTAATAAAAAAGAGGCAATTTTTAATTATTCCCCCAACAAAAGAGTTTTAGCTGACATACAAAAAAAAGAATGGATCTTTGTTTCAATTAACGACTCATCTAAAATCAAAAAAACCAATATTATTAATAATTTTAAAGTTGATTTTTCAAAAAGTAATGTTGAATTAGATTCATGTAAGATTTACATCCTCGAAAGTAAAAAACAGGAGGATAAATTATATTATAGAATTGAAAATTGTTCTAAAAAAGCAACCTTCAAGAATCTTTATTTATAATTTTTTTGTTTCCTTCTCTTTATTTCCGTAATTATTAACTGTAATTCCCTGCCTGTCTGTCCTTTAACTGATGAGTTTTCCTCAGCTCTTCTTATTAAATAGGGCATTAGATTTCTAACTGGACCAAATGGAAGTATTTTAAAAACATTATATCCCATTTTTGCTAAATTAAAAGTAATGTTATCACTCATTCCATACAATTGCCCAAACCAAACCTTTTCATCGTTTTTAGAAATACCTAGTTCTGACATTTTTTTCATAATCTTTAATGTTGAGTGCTCATTATGAGAACCACAAACTAGACTTACTTTATCAATATTGTTAAAAATAAAATCTAATCCTTTATCAAAATTTAAATCGGTAGAAGATTTATCCAAACAAATAGGAGATTTGATGTTCATTAAGGTTGCATATTCACGCTCCTTTTCCATATAAGCTCCCCTTACCAATTTAAATCCAAAAACAATTCCTTTATTTTTTAACAAATCTTTCATATAATCTAATCGATCCCATCGATACATTTGAATAGTATTGTAAACTATTGGATTTTTTTTATTGTAAATCAGCATCATCTCAATTGCTAAATCATCAATTGCATTTTGTACAAATGTTTCCTCTGCGTCAATCAAAATTTTAATATTATTTTCAAAAGCTTTTTGACAGACACCCTGAAATCTTTTAACAACCCTGTTCCATTCCTGGTTTTCTAAAAAATTTAATTGGTCCTTTGAAGATACTTTTTTAAATAAATCAATTCTTCCTAAACAAGTCGGTTTAAAAACAGCAAATGGGATTTCACTTCTAAATGCAATAAAATTAATTATCGATATCTTTTTTTTATAACAATCATCGAATTGTTCTTCGCTATTAAATGCTTCAGTTGAGAAATCTAACACTGAATGAACATTTTTTTTATACATTTTAAAGATAACAGGTTCACAATCTTTTTCAGAAATTCCTCCGCAAAAATGATTGAAAACACTAAACTTTATAAGTGAGGTTACTGGTAGTCTAAATTTTAAAGAAAAATTGGTAAACGTTGTACCTAATCTTACAAGAAACTTATTTTCTATTATTTTAAATAAAAACTTAGCTCTATGAAGCTGAAAATTTGTTTTTAAGGAAAATGCTTCTTTAGTATTACTAAATATTGAATCCAATTACTTTAAATTTATATTACAAATTTACATGGTTTTTTAATAAAAAAAGATGTTATTTTGTAAAACATCAACTAGTTTAATGAAAGAAATTAAAGCAAACAATTACTCAATTTATTTTAGTTCAAGCGGATACAGGGAGCTTGATTTATTTATTAAAGCAAACAATTATTCTCAAATTTTTATTCATTTAGATGACAATACAAAGAAACATTGCTTAGAGGTTTTTTTAAAACAAATTCAAAAATTTAATTTTAACAAAATTCTTTCCAAACCAGGTGAAAAAAATAAAAATTTAAAATCTTGTGTTCAGTTATGGGACAAATTATCTTTGTTAAGTGGAGACAGAAAAAGTTTAATTCTCAATTTAGGTGGTGGGGTTGTTGGAGATATGGGTGGATTTATAGCAAGTACTTTTAAAAGAGGAATAGATTACATTAATATTCCCACTACTCTACTATCAATGGTAGATGCATCTATTGGGGGCAAAACAGGAATTGATTTAGGAATTCTAAAAAATCAAATTGGAACATTTTATGATCCAAAAATGGTTATTGTAGATCCCATTTATTTGGAGACATTAAATAAGAATGAACTAATTAGTGGATATGCTGAAATTTTCAAGCATTCTATAATTTCTTCATCGGAAATATTTGATAAATTAATTTCAACAAATACAGATATAAATTTTAAAAACCTTCAAACCATAAGAAATTCAATTAAGATTAAAAACGAAATTGTTTTAGTAGATAAAAAAGAAAATAAAGAAAGAAAAGCTCTAAATTTTGGACACACATTGGGTCATGCAATTGAATCCTATTTTTTAAATTCTAAAAACAGACTTTTACATGGAGAAGCTATCGCAATTGGTATTGTATTAGCCTCATATATTTCTAGCAAATTATTTGGTTTTTCATCTCAAAAATTAAATAGTATAAAATCTCACATATTGAGTATTTACAACAAGGTATTGTTTAATAAAAATGATATTGATAGGATTATAAAACTATTAGTTCATGACAAAAAAAATAGTCATGGAAAAATCAATTTTATTTTAATTAAGGATATTGGCAAACCAGCATACGATATTGAGGTTGACAACAATTTAATAATTAAAGCTTTTAAATATTACTCGATATAATTAAGCAGAATTTCTGCTAGCATTAATATTTCCAAAGAGTGATCTGGTGACCATTTTTTCGTAAGTTTTTAACTCACTTTTATTAATTTCACCCCTTTCAATTGCTTTAATTTTTCTTAATGCATATTGTTGAATTGTTATCAAGGGTAATACAATCTTTTCTCTTGTTTGAATTGAAGCTTTATTAGCAGGCTCATTTTCCATTAATATTTTATAACCAGACAATTTTAAAATTAATGATTTTGACAACTTATACTCATCGTAAATAAGTGACCAAAATTCACCAAATTCAGGATCTTCTTTCATGTATGCAGTCAGTTTAAAAAAAGATTTTGTTAAACTCATCATACTATTTGAAATTAGAGTTCTAAAGAAAGCTGATCTTTGGTAAAGTTTTTTTAGTTCAGAAAACTTATTCTTATCGTGATAATATTTAAGTGCTGTACCAACTCCAAAAAAACCAGGAACATTTTGCTTTAATTGACTCCAACTTCCCACAAAAGGAATAGCTCTTAGGGAACTAAAATCAAATTTATCATCAGATTTTCCTCTTTTAGATGGTCTACTTCCAATATTAGTTTTTGCATAATATCTAATAGTACTCATGTGTTCAAGATATGGAACAAATTTTGGATGATTTTTAAAGTCAGTATAGGCTTCATAGCTAATTTTAGCTAAATTATCTAAAATGGACTTATCTTCTTTTTTAGAATCATTAGAATCAAAATTAAGCACCCTATTTTGAATACCAGCACTAAGTAGTTGTTCAAGATTATATTGGCAAGAATCTATAGTTCCAAAATTTGAACTTATTGTTTGGCCTTGTACTGTTAATTGTATTTCATCAGATTCCACAAATGTTCCCATGGAAGCATAAAATTGATGTGTATTTCCTCCTCCCCTAGCTGGAGGACCTCCTCTTCCGTCAAAAAAAACAGCTTTAATACCATATTTTCTTGAAATAGATGTTAGAGATTCTTTAGCTTTCAAAATACTCCAATTAGCCATTAAATAACCGCCATCCTTAGTTCCATCAGAGAAACCTAACATTATGGTTTGCTGATCTCGTCTATAGCCCAAATGCTTTCTGTATAAAGGATTGTTGTAAACAGATTCCATTACATTAGCTGCAACTTTAAGGTCAGAAACTGTTTCAAACAATGGAACTATATCAACAGAGGGAGTGTTCCAATCACTTAACTTAAACATTGTAAAAACCTCAAGAATATTTACAGCAGATTGATTATTGCTAATTATATACCTATTTGAACCCATTTCCCCGTTGGAATTTTGAATTGTTTTCATAGCTCTAATAGAGCCTAAAATTGAAACAGCTAAATCATTTTTGTTGAAAGAATCTAGGGTTATACTACCCTTTAATTTAGAAAGAATTTTAATTTTTTCATCGTCATTTAGTGTGCTGTAATCAACTTTAATTTTAGGTATAATACTTTTTTGAGCAATTTTAAAAATACTTTCAAATGCTTGGCTGTGTATTCGAGAATCTTGTCTGATATCCAAACTTGCAAAATGGTATCCAAAAATATTTACTTTATTAATTACATCATCCAATTGATCAAGGAACAAAGATTTATGTTCAGCGATTAAAATCTCTCTTACTCTATATAATCGTTTTTTTAAATCCTTTAAACTGATTTTTGGCTTGTCACTAAACTTAGTAATACTAGAATATAATCTACTTTCTAGATCAATTATTATTGATTCTATATTTTTAAAAGTTAATCTTCTTCTTAAATTTCTTATATCTCTGTAATAATTTTTTATAATATCACTCCTTAACTTATTTGCAGTCTCTAAAGTAATTTCTGTGGTTACAAATGGGTTACCATCTCTATCACCACCAGGCCAAAAACCTAAATTTATGATATCATTATTAAATTCTTTTCCATCAAAAATATTAGATCTAATATATTTATAAATATTACTTATAGAATTATAAAATACGTTTTCCAAGTACCATGTTAAACTTACTGCTTCATCATAAGGAGATGGTTTTTTATTTTTAAAAAATGGTGTTTTTCCTAATTGTGATAATAGTGTTTTAATTTCAACTAAATCATTGTCCTTGACAGCTTTAGTTAGATCGGTAATGATACCTAAAACTGAACCAGGATAGAACTGAGTTGGGTGGGCTGTTAGCACGGGCCTTATCTTAAATTTAGATAAGTATTTTTTAAATTCTTTCTTTTTATTTTTAGATTCTACTTCTTCTTTTAAACTTCTTAAAGTTCCTATACCATCTAAATTATTGATTTTTGAAAATGCTGCATCTTCAACTGCATCAAATAACACGACTTGTCTTTCTATATATTGTATAAATTGAAATAGTAAATCAATTTTTTCATTTTCACTGTTTTCGTTTAAATAGGTGCTAAAAAAATAATCAACTATTTGGGTAGGATTATTATTTTTTTCATATCCCTCAATACAAATCTTCTCAAATAGAGGTAACATTACCCCAGTATTTGAAATACTCTCATAGGGAAGAGTTGAAAAAATACTATTATAAACTTGAAATTTGGATAGAACTTTATCTTTGAATCTTTCTTTTTTGGTAAGCTTTCTCACTTAATTGAATAATATTTAAAGTTCATTAAAAATTCTATGCATCAACCGTTTTTTATCATTTATGCTTTCCTCTAAGGAAATCATAGTTTCAGTTCTTGATACACCTTCAATATCATCAATGTCAAAAATAATTTGTTTGGCATGGTCAGTACTTTTTGCACGTACTTTACAAAAAATATTAAATTTTCCAGTGGTAATGTGAGCAACTGTGACAAAAGAAATAGCCTCTAAATTTTTTAATACAAACTTTGTTTGATGAGTTTTTTCTAAAAATATTCCAATATATGCTATGAAAGTATAGCCTAACTTTTTGTAATCTAATGTTAAGGATGATCCTTTAATAATTCCTGCATCTTCCATTTTCTTTACTCTAACATGAACAGTACCAGCAGAAATTAATAATTTTTTGGCTATATCCGTAAAAGCAGTTCTTGTGTTATCAATCAAAAGATCTAATATTTGATGATCAATTTCATCCAATTTAACTTTACTCATTATATTGATTTATAAATTATGAAAGCGCAAATATATTGAATAAATTTCAAATAAATTTAAATTTTATTGAATTATTCGTAATTAACCTACTCTAAACATCAACTTGCTTACAGGATTCATATTTAAATCAAAACATTCACTAACATTACTGAAATCAATGTCTTTGTGACCAAACATATTTTTCAAATCTCCTTTTTTATCAATGTAAGGTTCAAATTCTATTTGATTTGAAATATTGTTAAAAACCTCCTTATACATAATAGATATATTTGTTGTAAAATATTTTTCATCTTGCTTGACTTTGACATTTCTTAAAAATACGTCTGTCAAATAAGTTGTGTTTTTTGGAATTAAATAATAGTCCTTGTGATTAAATTTTTTGAAATTATTTAAAGCAATTGAACATAAGGATGAAATAAGTGCAAAACACATGTATTTTCTTGTATTTTCCCTTTGGTAATCGTTTTGATAATGACCTGATTCAAAAAGTATAGTTGGAGTGCCTAGTAATTGAAAAGTATCTCCCACACAATTTTTATTATAATCATCGTTATACCTTGAAAAACAATCAGGTATTAGAGTTGATAATTTTTCACTAATTGAAGCTATAATTTTCATACTTATTACTCTTGACTTAGTTTCAGATTTTATAGAATCAGCAGAGGGTGAAAGAAAAGATAATATTGAGGGATTTTTTGTGTTTGAGACAGAATATATACTTCTTTGATCATGAAGATTAAAACAATAATGTGGTTTAATTTTTTTGTATAAATTTCTTAAAAGAACACTCTCCTTTTGAGTTAATAAAAGAGCATCTCTGTTTAGGTCCACATTATTATAATTTTCCCTTGAATAAAGAAGAGCTCCGTCAGGGTTCAAAATTGGGATTATATATAGAGAGAGATGAGATAAGGAATTATGATCAATTTTAGAAAAATACGAAAGAGCATCATAAAGAGCTTTAGTTGAAGTTGATTCATTTCCGTGCATTTGTGACCAAATCAAAATCTTTTTCTTTCCTGAACCCACCTTAAAGTAATAAATAGGTTTATTATTGACACTGTAACCAAGGATCGAATAATTGTGTACTTTATGCAATTTATAAATACAATCATTAGTTATGTATCTACCATACAAGGACTTTACCTTAAAATCATCATAAAAATTAAAATCTTTCATTAAATAAATATTTGCAAATTTAAGGATAGAATTATTTACATATGTAAATTTTTGAATTAAAAAATACAATACAAAAAAATTAATGTTACAATTGTATACAAAATTTATATTAAAATAGTTAAATTATTGTTTTTAAGTATTTTAAATATAAATAGTTAAAGTAAAGATTTGTTTTAATGTTCTGTTGAGTATTCATTTTAATTGTTAAAAAATTTTATTAATTTTACAAATGTATACATGAAAAATTTCAATAAAAGATTATTATATATTTTAGAATCTAACGATCTTTCAGCATCCCAATTTGCTACAAAAATAGGAGTTCAGAGGTCTAGCGTTTCTCATGTATTAAGCGGGAGAAATAAACCAAGCTTGGATTTTTTAATAAAAATATCTGATTCTTTTAAAGACATTTCAATAGATTGGCTTGTAAAAGGAACTACAAACAACAATTCGAAACATTCAAATAAAGGTAACTTTCCCCTACTCGACTCTGTTAGGTCATCAAGTCCTTTGATTCATAAATCTAATAAAAACATAAAAGAAATCATTCTTTTTTATGAAGACAACTCTTTTAAGGTGTTTCAAAATTAAATTACCTTTGAATGTGAAAAAATACTATTTAACCTTATGTTTTTTGTTTTTTTCTTGCTATAATCAAGAAAGGAATTGCCTACAGTTTCAAACCGGCACTTTTGAATTTGAATCGACATCTTCAAATGGAAACAGTTTAAAGACTTACTTTACAAGAACTCCCGATATTGAAGTTGACTATTTTAACAATACAATTGACTCCTCATATGTAACTTGGGTTTCAGATTGTGAGTGTATTTTAAAGAAAATTAATCCGAAAAACTTATCAGAGGAAAAGTCGATTCAAATGAAGATTCTAAGCACCTCTTTCGATGAGTATACATTTGAGTACTCTTACGTGGGAGATATAGTAAATAAAAAAAGAGGAAGAGCTAAAAAAATTAACAACAAACCATTAGATAAAATTAATAATTAATTTTTTTAAAAATCTAATTCTGTTTGACCTTGATTATTATTTGATGGCTTATCAGTGTCTAAATCTGTTTCTCTCACTATATTTTCCTCATCTTTTACTTCAAGCTCCATAAGCGTTGCTTTCTCAGGTGGAGTGTACGGAATAGATTCCAGCACATTTATGTTTTTAACTTTTAATGAAGTAAGCTGATTTCCTATAGCTTTAATACCTTTAACAGAGATTAATTCTTCAATATTTTGAATTATATTATCTTTTTGTCCTTTAGATGTTTTGGAAAAACTTATTTCAATAACAGGTTTCCAGTCTGCTGAAATAATTTCTAATTGATTTTTATTCCCAATTGGAACAAACTGTTGATCTGTCTTTGAAAAAGAGGCTAGAAAACGCTTAATGTAATACCTTTCTTTACTACCGTCAAAATAAATAGCAGAAAGAGGTTTTTCTGGAATCCATTTTTCCAAAATAATCATATCTTCTGGAAAATGCATGTTTAAATCAGGTTTAATTATTTTAAGAGTTCCATTTTGCTTAATAATAAGCAAAGTGTCATCACTTTTAAACTCTCCTAACAACTCGCCTCTTTCGTCAGTGTTGAGGCGTTGTACGGTTTCGTCAAACCATATTTTTCTTGGTTTTAAAGTAGATAATCCCTTTTCTTTGAATTCAACTTTATTTACTGAATATTTAGTAACTATATTCCCTTTTGAAGCTCTACCTTTTATCTCTAGGTCAGCGAAATCTAATTCCCATTTTAATTTTTTGATTGATCCTGATTGTCTTAAAATAATATTAACAATTTCAGCCTCACCATTAGGATTTGCAGAAAAATACATCACCTTAGAACCCTCTGAGCCTCTTGTTAAATCATATATTTTGTCTCTTGTTACACCAGTAACACTAAATCTTTTTATGAAAGATGTTCCTTTTTTTCCATCTCTGTAAATCATGTTGTAAACTGTTCTGGAATCTTTTTTCTTAAAAACAGCCACGTGATTTATGTTTTTGGCAATAAATTTTTTTGAATCAACCTTACTTACCATCATTTTACCCTCTTCGGTGAATGCTATAACATCATCAATGTCCGAGCACTCTTCAACAAACTCATCTCGTTTAATTGATGTTCCAACAAAACCCTCTTCTCTGTTAACATAAAGCTTTGAATTTTTAACAACTACTTTTTTAGCATCAACATCTTCAAATATTCTAATTTCAGTTTTTCTTTTTTTGTCTTTTCCATAAACCAACTTCAAATTTTTAAAAAATTGAATAGCAAATTCAGTTAAATTATTAAGATGATGATTTATCTGCTTTAATTCCTCCTCAATAGATTCTATCTTTAACTGAGCTTTATCTATATCAAATTTCGAAATCCTTTTAATTTTGATTTCTGTTAGCCTGACAATATCCTCCTCAACAATGTCACGTTTTAATTTTTTAACAAAGGGCGTAAGTCCTTCAAAAATTGCTTTAATTACACCATCCCAAGTTTCAACATTCTCAATGTCTCTATAAATTCTATTTTCAATAAAAATTCTTTCCAGTGAAGCGTAATGCCACTGGTTTTCTAAATCACTTTTTTTAAACTCCAGCTCTAACCTAAGCAACTCTTTTGTATGTACGGTAGATTTTTTTAAGATTTCTGAAACTCCTATAAATAAAGGCTTATTATCCTCAATAACGCAACCTAGAGGAGAAATGGATGTTTCGCATGATGTAAATGCAAATAGTCCATCAATCGTCTTATCTGGTGAAACTCCAGTGGGTAAATGAACCAAAACTTCAACATCATTCGCAGTGTTATCTTCGATTTTTTTGATTTTAATCTTGCCGTTGTCATTTGCTTTTAAAATTGATTCTATAAGTGAAGATGTAGTTGTTGAAAATGGAATTTCATTTATAACAAGAGTATTTTTATTTAATTGATTAATTCTCGCTCTAACTTTTATTCTACCTCCTCTCAAACCGTCGTTATAATTTGTAACGTCAACTATCCCAGATGTTGGAAAATCAGGGTAAATAACAAACTTTTGCCCTTTTAAACACTTAATTGAGGCATCTATTAATTCTACAAAATTATGAGGTAAAATTTTTGTTGACAAACCAACAGCAATACCCTCACCACCTTGAACAAGTAATAAAGGAAATTTTGCTGGTAAATTAATAGGTTCTTTTCTTCTGCCGTCGTAAGATGCTTGCCATTGAGTAATTTTAGGGCTAAAAACTACTTCAAGAGCAAATTTAGATAATCTTGCTTCAATATACCTTGACGCAGCTGATCTATCTCCGGTTAATATATTTCCCCAGTTACCCTGAGTTTCAATCAATAACTCTTTTTGACCAATTTGAACCATTGCATCAGCAATACTTGCATCGCCGTGAGGATGATACTGCATTGTATGACCTACAATGTTAGCAACTTTATTAAAGCGTCCATCATCTAAATCTTTCATTGAATGAAGAATCCTTCTTTGAACTGGCTTAAACCCATCTTCAATAGACGGAACAGCACGTTCAAGAATTACATAAGAGGCGTAATCTAAAAACCAGTCCTTATACATACCAGAAACCCTAATTAAAGAATCTCCTAAATTTTCCTCATCCATATTGTCTGAATTTATCAAATTCTTCATTTATGTTTCAATTCTGTCCAATTCAACTTTAAGATTATCAATTATAAATTTTTGTCTATCTGGTGTGTTTTTTCCCATGTAAAATGACAATAAATCTTCAATAGTAAAATTCTCATCAAGCATAACAGGATCTAAACGAATATTTTCACCTATAAAATGTTTAAATTCATTAGGAGATATTTCACCCAATCCTTTAAATCTAGTTATTTCAGGTTTACTACCTAGTTTTTCAACTGCAGTTATTCTTTCTTTTTCAGAATAACAATAAATCGTTTCTTTTTTGTTTCTAACTCTAAAAAGGGGTGTTTGCAGAATAAACAAATGTCCTTCTTTGATTAATTCAGGAAAAAATTGTAAAAAAAACGTAATTAACAATAACCTAATATGCATTCCGTCCACGTCTGCATCTGTTGCAATTACTATATTATTGTACCTTAAATATTCAATACTTTCCTCAATGTTAAGAGCTGCTTGTAACAAATTAAATTCTTCATTTTGATAAACAATTTTTTTACTCATCGAATAACAGTTCAATGGCTTTCCTCTTAAACTAAATACTGCTTGGGTATTAACATTTCTTGATTTCGTAATTGAACCACTTGCAGAATCACCCTCGGTTATAAAAAGTGTAGAATCCAATCTGTTTTCTTTACTCATATCATTTAAATGCACCCTACAATCCCTTAATTTTTTATTGTGAAGACTAGATTTTTTAGCTCTTTCTCTTGCTAGTTTTCTAATTCCTGAAAGTTCTTTTCTTTCTTTTTCAGCTTGAACAATTTTCTTCTGAATTTTTTCAGATATTTCTGGATTTTTATGTAAATAATTATCTAAATACTTACCTATAAATTCATTGATATATGATCTAACGGTTGGCAACTTTCCACCCATTTCGGTTGAACCTAATTTAGTTTTAGTCTGTGATTCAAAGACAGGCTCCATAACCTTTATACTTATTGCAGCTATTATAGATTTTCTTATATCTGATGAATCATATTGTTTTCCATAAAAATCTCTGATTGTTTTTACAATTGATTCTCTAAAAGCTGACTGATGAGTTCCTCCCTGAGTTGTGTGTTGACCATTGACAAAAGAATAATACTCTTCACTGTACTGCACACGGCTGTGTGTTAAAGCAACTTCAATATCATTTCCTTTTAAGTGGATGATAGGGTAAAGTAGTTTTTCAATATCATTATTGTCCTCAAGAAGATCTTTTAAACCATTGTCAGAAGAATACTTGTCTCCATTAAAAACTATAGTCAATCCAGGATTTAAATAAACATAGTACTTAAGCATTTTAGAAACATACTCTGCTCTGTATTTATAATTTTTAAAAATTATATTATCTGGGTAAAATGAAATTTTTGTTCCTTTCCTCCTAGAGGTTTCTTCTTCAGGAAAATCATCAATAAGATTTCCTTTTTCAAAGACAACGGATTTTAATTTGCCTTCTCTGCAAGATTCAACCTTAAAAATAGAGGACAAAGCATTTACTGCTTTTGTACCAACACCATTAAGTCCAACTGATTTTTTAAAAGCCCTAGTATCATACTTTCCTCCGGTATTCATTTTTGAAACAACATCTACAACTTTTCCTAGTGGAATTCCTCTACCATAATCACGAACTGAAACACCTCTGTCGGAAATTGAAATTTCAATTGTTTTTCCGGCACCCATGACAAATTCATCAATAGAATTATCAAGAATTTCTTTTAATAAAATATAAATCCCATCGTCAGGAGATGAACCATCTCCAAGTTTACCAATGTACATTCCGGGGCGCATTCTAATATGCTCTTTCCAATCAAGAGATCTAATATTATCCTCAGTATAGTTTGATGAAATAGCCATTTATCAGTATACCAGCTAATATAGTATATCAATAAAAAATATAATATGATGAAGTTAAAAATTAATTAACAATATGTTTCAGAGGTTGTTGAAATCTTTTTTAAACATTAAATCTAAAATGCATTATGTCCCCGTCGAATAAAACATAGTCCTTGCCCTCAATATTTAACTTTCCTGCATCACGGACTTTAGGTTCACTCCCATATTTAATGTAATTATCATATGAGATAACTTCTGCTCTTATAAAGCCTTTTTCAAAATCAGTGTGTATCACTCCTGCTGCTTTTGGTGCGGTCATGCCCTTGTTTATTGTCCACGCCCTAACCTCTTTGACTCCAGCAGTAAAATAAGTCTGGAGATTTAACAAGTCGTAAGCTTTTTTTATAAGTTTAGTTGATCCAGGTTCTGAAAGGCCAATATCCAAAAGAAAGGCTTGTCTATCTTCATAACTATCCAACTCATTTATATCTGCTTCAGTGCCAACTGCTAAAATCATCACATCCGCATTCTCGTTCTCTAAAGAAGCTTTTAAATCATCAACGTGTTTATTTCCATTAATAGCAGATGATTCATCAACATTACAAACATATAAAACTGGTTTACTTGTTATAAGTTGAATTGTATCAACGTAATCTTTTTCTTCATTTGAAAAATCAAGACCTCTAACAGGTTTAAAACTATGTAAATGATTTGTAATTTTATTTAAAATATTTGATTCCTTAATGGCATCTTTATTACCAGTTTTAACTAACCTTTTAATTTTATCTAACTTTTTTTCTACTGTTTCTAAATCTTTCAGCTGTAATTCAAGATCAATTATTTCTTTGTCTCTTACTGGATTTACCGAACCCTCAACATGAACTATGTTATCATCATCAAAACATCTTAAAACATGTAAAATAGCATCAGTTTCTCTAATATTTGCTAAAAACTGATTACCCAACCCCTCCCCTTTACTAGCTCCTTTAACTAAACCTGCAATATCAACTATTTCTACAGTTGCTGGGATGACTTTTTCAGGATTTACAAGTGTTTCTAATTTTTCAAGTCTTTTGTCAGGTACATTGATTATGCCAATATTAGGTTCAATGGTACAAAAAGGAAAATTTGCACTTTGAGCTTTTGCATTAGACAAACAATTAAAAAGTGTGGATTTACCAACGTTAGGAAGACCAACTATTCCAGCTTTCATATATTAATTTTCGGGGTGCATAAATTTTTGTTTTCCTTTAAGGAAATCTTCCGTCTCGACATTGTCTTCGTCAGGTACGCAACAATCTACTGGGCATACTGCGGCACATTGAGGTTCCTCATGAAAACCAACACATTCTGTACATTTATCTGTAGCAATGAAATAAAATTCATCGGAAACAGGTTCTTGCTCCTTATCGGCATTGGATAACTTTCCGTTAGGAAGTTTAATATCTCCAAGTAAACTTGTTCCGTCTGAATACTTCCATTCATAGGAAGCTTCATATATCGCTGTGTTGGGGCATTCAGGCTCACAAGCTCCACAATTTATACATTCATCAGTAATTTTAATAGCCATGGTAATTACATTTTCTTTCTATAGATTTGCATGCAAAAGTAATTGAATTAAAATTCTTAACAAATTTAGTGAACACATTAGATAAAAGAATAAACGCACTGAGTCAATTAGGAAAACTTTTGGAGAGCCTTTGTAAATCAAAGAAAGATTCTAGTTATGATTTTTGGATTAAAAAGTTTGAAAAACAAATCATCTTAGCCCACCAATACAATAATTGGTTTACCAAAGAATACATCTTTTTAGCTTTAAATCATTGGAGTAAAGAACTTTGTGAAAACAATATAATTTTATGGACAAAACAACATGAAATAAAAGATTGCTCTGACAAAACTGTTGCAATTATTATGGCTGGAAATCTTCCTCTAGTTGGATTCCACGATTTTTTGTGTGCTATGTTATTAAATTACAATTGTTTAATCAAACTATCGTCTGATGATAAAATATTGATTCCTTTAATTGTAGATTTTATCGAATCATTATTGCCAGGTTTTAAAAATAAAATAAAATTTGTTGAAAAACCACTGAAAAACTTTCATGGTGTAATTGCAACAGGAAGTAATAGTTCATTTAAACATTTTGAATACTACTTTAAAAACTACCCAAGACTTCTTAGGAAAAACAGACACTCCATCGCCATTTTAGACGGAAACGAATCTGAAAGAGATTTAAAGAATCTTGGAAAAGACATTTTTAACTACTTCGGAATGGGTTGTAGAAGTGTTTCTAAAATTTTTGTTCCAAAAAACTACAACTTTGATTTGTTATTTAATGCCATCTATGACTTTCGTGATATTATCAATCATAACAAATATGCTAACAATTACGATTACAACAAGGCAGTCTATTTAATGAGTGAACAAAAATTTATAGAAAATGGATTTCTTATGATTAAAGAGGATGATAAACTTGGTTCGCCTATTGCTTGTTTGTTTTATGAAAATTATAATTCAATTTCAGAGTTACAAAAAAAAATCAATAGTTTAAAAGATTCTTTGCAATGTGTAGTAAGTAATTTAAATATTTCAAATTCTATCAACTTTGGGTTAAGTCAAAATCCAAAAATTAACAATTACGCAGACAATATTGATACTTTAGATTTTTTGTTGAAAATCTGATGATATCTTATTTAAATATTATGAAATAATTTCTATCATTTGATTAATTTGCACCTTTTTAAAAAACAATAATGAAAATACACAATTTTAGCGCAGGCCCTAGCATTCTTCCTGAGGAAGTAATTAAAAAAGCCTCAGATGCCATTCTTAACATAAATAATAGCGGACTTTCATTAATAGAAATTTCCCATAGAAGTAAAGATTTCGTTGAAATAATGGATCATGCTACTAGTTTAGCATTAGAATTATTAAACCTTGAAAATAAAGGATACAAAGCGCTTTTCCTTCAAGGTGGAGCAAGCCTTCAGTTTTTAATGACTGCTTATAATTTATTGCAAAATAAAGCTGGCTATTTAAATACTGGTTCATGGTCTACAAAAGCTATTAAAGAAGCTAAATTGTTTGGAGAAGTTGTTGAACTAGCCTCTTCAAAAGATAAAAACTTTAATTACATTCCTAAAGGCTTCGATATTGATCAAAATCTCGATTACGTACATTTAACAACAAATAATACAATTTTCGGAACTCAAATAAAGGCCCTTCCTAATACAAATGTTCCACTTATTGCTGATATGAGCTCAGATATATTTTCAACAAATATTGATTTTTCAAAATTTGATTTAATTTATGCAGGTGCTCAAAAAAACATGGGTCCAGCAGGAACAACCCTAGTTGTTGTAAAAGAAGATATTCTTGGAAAGGTTGATAGACAAATTCCTTCAATGCTTGATTACAGAGTTCATATCGATAAGGATAGCATGTTTAATACCCCTCCTGTTTTTGCTGTATACACTTCAATGCTTACTTTACAGTGGTTAAAAGAAAATGGTGGCATAAGTTCTATTGAAGAAAAAAACTCAAAAAAATCAAACTTAATTTACAATGAAATTGACTCCAATGAATTATTTGAAGGTTTTGCTTCTATTGAGGACAGAAGTTGTATGAATGCAACTTTTAATCTTAAAAACAATCAACACAAAGAACAATTCGACAAGATGTGTAAAAATGCCAATATTAGCGGAGTTAATGGTCACAGATCTGTTGGAGGCTATCGGGCATCCATATATAATGCTATGGACATTTCATCAGTAAATGTCTTAGTTGAGGTTATGAAAGAATTAAAAAATAATGTTTAAAACTTAAATTAATGATAAATATATTGGCAAATGATGGTATTTCACAAAGCGGAAAAGATGCTTTGGAAAAAGCTGGATTTAATATTTCTACAATTACTGTAGCCCAAGAACAACTAATTAATCATATTCAAACTGAAAATATTGCTGTTCTTCTCGTTAGAAGCGCCACAACAGTAAGAAAAGATTTAATTGACCAGTGCCCTAGTTTAAAAATAATTGGAAGAGGAGGTGTTGGAATGGATAATATTGATGTTGAATACGCCCGCAGTAAGGGCTTGAATGTTATAAATACGCCTGCAGCTTCTTCATCCTCTGTTGCCGAGCTAGTATTTGCTCATTTATATGGTGGTGTTCGTTTTTTACACGAATCCAATAGAAATATGCCATTAGAAGGAGATAGTAATTTTAAGAAACTTAAAAAAGCCTACGCAAAAGGAGTTGAACTAAGAGGAAAAACAATTGGAATCATTGGTTTTGGTAGAATTGGTAGAGAAACTGCAAAAATTGCTCTTGGTATTGGAATGAACGTTTTAGCTTATGACAAGTTTTTAAAGGAAACTAAAATTACTTTAAATTTCATGGGAGGAAATTCTATAGATTTTGAAATTAAAATTTCACCACTTGATACATTATTAAAAAAATCTGATTTTATTAGTCTTCATGTACCAGCTCAAAATCAGCATGTTATTGATAAAAAAGAATTTGAATTGATGAAAAATGGTGTAGGTATAGTTAACGCTGCTAGAGGAGGCGTAATTAATGAAGTAGAACTTGTATCTGCATTAGAATCTGGAAAAGTTTCTTTTGCTGGTTTAGACACCTTTGAAAATGAACCAAAGCCTGAAATTAAGCTATTAATGCATCCTAATATTTCATTAACCCCTCACATTGGTGCAGCTACAAACGAAGCTCAAGACAGAATTGGAAAAGAATTAGCTGATCAAATTTCTAATATTTTGAAATAACACATGCTTCAAAAATTAAAAGAAAAATGGGGTATATCAACTCCGTTCCAAATGATAATAGTATTTATTGTTTTTGGGGTAACAGGAAGTGTTGCAGCAAAAGTCTCAGGACCTATTGTAGCATTTTTACCACTAGATAATCTCCCAGCTTTAATTTATTGGCCATTTAGACTTTTAATTATATTTCCTGTTTACCAAATTTTGTTAATATGGTTTGGATTTATGTTTGGTGTAATAGTGAGTGTTTTAACTTTTAAAAAAGATAAATTCATTTTTAAATTCTTTTTTAATCTTTCCATTAAAATGTCAAAAAAAATGATGAACTGGTTGAGTTTTGGGATATTATTTAAGAATTGATTTAATTCAAAAACTTACTATTATTTTTTTTAAATTTTTCTACTTTAGGTGATATTACTATTGAACAATAAGGAACATTTTTATTGTTTTCAAAATAATCGTGATGATAATTTTCAGCTTCATAAAAAGTAGTTTTATTTTCAATAGATGTTACAATTTTATTACTGAACTCGTTGGACTTATCTAAACTTATAATTAAATCCGAAATTAATTTAATTTCTTCCTTGTCGTTGGTAAATATTGACGATCTATATTGAGTACCAACATCATTACCTTGTCTATTTAAAGTTGTGGGATCATGTGTCGAAAAGAAAATTTCTAAAATACTTCTTATATTGATTAAATTGGTATTATAATCTATACTTATTACTTCAGCATGACCTGTAAGACCCGTACAAATCTCCTTGTAAGTTGGTTTTAATGTGTTTCCTCCAATATATCCAGGCAATACTTTTTCGATACCCTTAGTTCTTTTAAAAATTGCTTCAGTACACCAAAAACACCCTCCACCTAATATTATGTTTTTTTTCATTTAATAAAATGACTAATAAATTCTGTAAATAGAAAAAATTATTTTTGCATTATTAAACCTTAATTTGTTTATCTAATCTAACTATTTTTGTAATATTATATAGTAATAACTTTAATGAATTACGTTTTAAATTTTTTATTTCTATTTTTTTTAGTTTTTGGTTCTGCTCAAGACAGAAAAACTATTAACATTAAAAGATTTAGTTCCCCGCCAAAAATCGACGGAATTGTAGATGATAAACAATGGAATAATCTAACTCCAGCTTCAAATTTTGAAAGATGGATGCCGAATAATGGTTCCTCTGAAAAAAGTGGTTATGAAAGTTTTGTTTATGTTGGTTACGACGACAGTTCTGTTTATGTTGCTGGTATTTTCAATAACCCAAAAGATGTACCAATTGAGTTCAGTCAAAGAGATGATGTTTGGGAGGTCAATGCTGAAACATTTTTTATTTCGATAAATACTTATGATGACAATATTAATTACCAAAGTTTTCAAATAACTAGTGCGGGAACTTTAGGAGATCGATATACATCTGGTGAAATGAAAGATGAAGACCAAAATTTTGATACGGTTTTTGAATCAAAAGCATCTATAATTGAGGATGGATGGAGTATGGAAATGAGAATACCTTACAGTGCTTTGCGTTTTTCCTCAAAAGAAATTCAAAAATGGGGAATTAATTTTGGTCGTAAAATTGTTGAATTTGGTGAAGTTTATACCTGGAATTTTGTTGATCAAGTAAACGCAAAGTATCCTGAATCCATGGGAATTACCAATGATATTAAAAACATTACCCCACCACTGAGACTGTTTTTTTATCCATATGCTCAATCTTCAGTTGATTTTAAAAATGGTGATCGTCCAACAAATAACTATTCAGCTGGAATGGATCTTAAATATGGAATAAGTAACAGCTTTACATTAGATGCTACTTTAATTCCTGATTTTGGTCAAGTAACTTTTGATGATAAAGAATTAAATTTAACACCCTTTGAACAACAATTTGATGAGAATCGAGCTTTTTTTACTGAGGGAGCATCTTTATTTAACAAAGCTGATGGTCAATCATTTAGAGCTGGAAATTTTTTCTACAGTAGAAGAATAGGTGATGAAATTAGTTTTGATGAAGACGATTATTTACAAAATGATGAAGAAATTTTAAACTACGATGGAAAACCTGACCTATTAAATTCAATAAAAATTACTGGAACGACTGATTCTGGACTTAGTATTGGAATTATAAATTCAATTACTAATAATGCTTATGCAAGAATAAAAAATATCAATACAAATGAAATTAGAAGTCAAAAAATTGCTCCACTTACCAATTTTAATATTTTATCTTTAACCCAACAAATCGCCAATGAACATTCTTCCATTTCATTTTTAAATACTAGTGTACTGAGAGCGACAAAAGATTTTGAAAACGCCAATAACAGTGCATTTGTAATGGATCTGTTTGACAACAAAAAAAAATTTAATCTTAAAAGTATTGTATACAGAAGTGATTCGCCTACTTTTTCTAGTACAAAGGGGTTTAGAGGATCTATTAATATTGAGGAATTAACAGGAAATTATAGATACGCTCTTAGTTGGAATGGTGTGGATGCAAACTACACACAAAACGATCTTGGTTTTTACAGAAATAAAAATGATCAAAGATTTTCTGCAAGAATGAGGTACATGACCTTTAAGCCTTACAAAAATTATAAAAAGATTACAGGATACTTTTTTATCAGCGAAAGAAGTCGGTTCTTACCAAAAATTCTAAAATCTAGAGGAGGAAGAGCAGGAATTAATTTGACCACTCTAAAATTAGACAAATTTGGAATTGATTTAGATTATACCTCCGCTTATAAAAACTATGATGAACCTAGGAAAAAAGATACCTATATAATTGATCCAGCCGAAGTCGAATTTCAATTTGAATTCGATTCAGATGATAGAAAGAAAATTCAATATTCTTTTGATTTAGGACATAGGTACTCTATAAATGAAGATTTTAATGAAAACAAAAGAGGTTTTGACTTTGGTTTTGGAATAGAAATTAGAGCAAACAATAAATTAAATTTCGAATACAGCTTACAAAATAAAATACAACATGATGATGTTGGTCAAATTTTTAAAGAAAAGAATGAAGTCTATTTTGGAGTTAGAGATGTAAAAGCTCTTGAAAATAATATTGCTTTGAACTACAACTTTGACTCTTACAAATCAATTAACTTGAAACTAAGACAATTTTGGAGTTCTGCCAATTATAGTAGTTTATTTTATTTACTAGATTCTAATGGAAATAGAGAGCTTTCAAATAAAACAACCATTGATTATGATCCTAATACAAATTTTAATTTATGGAACTTTGATTTGGGATTTAATTGGGAGTTTGCACCTGGAAGTAAAGCGACCTTACTTTATAGAAATAATATATTCAATGAAGATAATATGTCGGGAATCAACTATTACACCAGCACTAAAAATTTATTTGAAAATCCAATGAATCATCAAATTTCATTGCGGATAAATTATTTCTTAGATTATAACTTGTTAAAAAAAAATAAAAGCTAATATTTAAAATAATGATTTCTGCAAAAAGTATTTCTAAAACATTTGATAATAAAAAGGTATTAGACAATGTAAGTGTTGAAATTGGTGAAGGTGAAGTTATTTCAATTGTAGGTCCCTCAGGAGCTGGCAAAACCACTCTATTACATATTTTAAGCACCCTAGACGGTGCAGATGATAATGAAAGTTTTGAGTTGATCTTAAACAAAATTAAAGTACAGGACTTAAATGAAAAAGAAATTTCTAATTTTAGAAATACTCAAATTGGATTTATTTTTCAATTTCATGAACTTCTTCCTGAGTTTACCGCACTTGAAAATATTTGCATCCCCGGGATGATTAGAGGTGATAAAATCAATGAAATTGAAACAAGAGCCGAGGAACTTTTAAAATTACTTAACCTTTCAAAAATAAAAGATCAAAAGCCATCTGAACTTTCAGGTGGTGAACAACAAAGAGTAGCTGTTGCCAGGGCTCTAATAAATGAGCCAAAAATTATATTTGCCGATGAACCAAGCGGCAATCTCGATTCCAAATCAGCTGAAAATCTTCATAATCTTTTTTTTGAGTTAAGAAAAAAACTAAATATCACAATAGTAATTGTTACGCACAATAAAGAATTGGCTGATATGGCTGATAGAAAACTTAACTTAGTTGATGGTAAATGGTTTAACTAGTTCTGAATTAAAAGATTTTTTGAATGAGAAATCATTTCAATACAATCAAAAATCGTTCATTGAATCGGATCCCATCCAAGTTCCTCATGTTTTCACGAAAAAAGAAGATATAGAAATTGCATCGTTTTTAACTTCAATAATAGCTTGGGGACAAAGGAAAACAATTATTAGAAATAGCTATAAAATGATGGAAATACTTGATAATTCTCCCCATGATTTTATTTTAAATTCAAGTGAAAAAGAAATTGAAAAATTACATATCATACACAGAACATTTAATCCCATTGACTTTAGGTATTTTGTAAAAACATTGAAAAGAATATATTTAAGCCATGGAGGATTAGAAAATGTTTTTATGCCTAATAACAAAGAAAAAAACATGCACTTATCAGTTCATAATTTTAAAAATATTTTTTTTAAAAAAAATTTTCCTAAAAGAACAACAAAGCATATAAGTGATCCCTTGAAAGGATCAGCTTGTAAGAGAATCAATATGTTTTTAAGGTGGATGGTACGTAGTGACAAAAATGGTGTTGATTTTGGGATTTGGAAACAAATTTCACCTTCAATATTATCATGTCCTTTGGATATTCATAGTGGAAATGTGGCTAGAAAACTTGGGCTTCTTTCTAGAAGTCAAAATGATCATAAGGCAGTTTTAGAACTGGACATCAAATTAAGATCTTTAGACATTAAAGATCCTGTTAAATATGATTTTGCACTTTTTGGATTAGGTGTTTTTGAGGGTTTTTAACAACTTTATTCCCTCTAAATTAAAATCAATTCATATATTTGCTTTGCATTAATTTTAATGCTTTTAATATAACTTGATTGCATGTCAATTATTCTTAAATCTGCAAAAGTTATAGATGCCGAGAGCAATTACCACGGCAGCAAGCAAGATATTTTAATTTCCAATGGTAGAATTAAAAAAATTGCCAAATCAATTTCATCCAAAGGTTCAAAGGAAATTTGTATTGAAGGTCTTCATGTCTCAAAAGGTTGGTTTGATAGTAGTGTAAGTTTTGGAGAACCGGGCTTCGAAGAAAGAGAAACAATTGTTAATGGAGGTTATGTTGCAGGAAAAAGTGGCTTTACAGATATTATTTTAAATCCTAATACAAATCCTATTATAGATACTCAAGCAGATATTTCTTTTATTAAATTAAAATCTAAAAATATTGTTTCAAATATTTATCCTCTAGGAGCTTTGTCAAAAGGAAGTAATTCCCTTGAACTTGCTGAATTAAAAGACATGAAAGAAAGTGGTGCCATTGGATTTTACGATTATAAAAAATCTATTGAAAATTCAAATCTTTTAAAAACCGCTTTACTTTACACTCAAACATTTGATAGTCTGATCTTTTCTTTTCCAATGGAAAAGTCCATCTCAAAAAATGGTATTATTAATGAGGGTTTAACAAGTACTTCTTACGGAATCAAAGGAATACCTGCTATTTGTGAAGAAATACAAATTAATAGGGATTTAAAAATTCTTGAATACACAGGCGGAAGATTACACATTCCTACTATTTCTTGCAAAAGTTCTGTAGATCTTATAAGACAAGCCAAAAATAAAGGATTAAATATAACATGTAGTGTTGCCATTCATAATTTAATTTTTAATGATGAGAAATTAAAAGATTTTGACACAAGATTTAAAGTTTTACCCCCTCTAAGGACAGAACTTGACAGAAAAGCACTAATTAAAGGAGTTGAAGATGGAACTATTGACTTGGTTACAAGTGATCATTCACCAATAGATATCGATCATAAAAAAATGGATATTGAGAGTGCTGACTTTGGAACAATAGGACTAGAATCTTTTTTTGGAGCATTACTTTCAGTATTTGATCTCAATACAACAATTAAAATTTTGACCTCTGGTAAAACTATATTTAATATTTCAGACTATAAAATTGAAGAAGGTTCGACTGCTAATTTTTCTCTATTTAAGATTGATAATGAATTTACCTTTTCGAAATCAGATATTTTTTCTAAATCTAAGAATAGTGCTTTTATTGGCAAAAAAATGAAAGGGGTTCCAATTGGTATTATAGTCAATGATAAGTTTCTAATTAATGAGTAAACCCCCATTTTTTCATTTAGTAAAAGAATCCAGTTTTAAAGACAAACCATCTCCCCTACTTGTAATGGTTCACGGATATGGTAGTAATGAAGAAGATTTGTTTTCATTTGCTAGAGCACTTCCTGGTGAATTAACAATTATTTCAATTAGAGGTCCAATTAGTGTCCAAGGTATGGGCTATGCTTGGTATGACATTTCATTTGACTCTTTTGGAAATAAAACTTACAATCAATCACAAGCTATTGAATCAAGAGATAAAATAATTGAATGTATTGATCTATGTGTTGAAACATATAATATTGATAACAAAAATATTTCTTTAATGGGTTTTAGTCAGGGAGCGATACTTATCAATGCCATTGCAATTACTTATCCAAAAAAAGTGAAAAATATAATTTCCCTAAGCGGGGGTATTGATCCAAACATTTTAAAGTTATCGTTAGATTATTTAAATAAGATCAATTTTTATATTTCACATGGAACTCAAGATGTTGTTCTGCCTTTTAATGAGGCTAAAAAATCTTTAAAAATTCTAGACGAAAATAAAATAACATATACTTTTGAAAGTTTTCCCGTGGGACACGGTGTGTGTCCAGAAAACTTTAAGTCAATGTTATCTTGGTTTGAAAAAAAATTAAGGTAAATCAATTTCTAATCCATCATATGATAAAAAAACATTTTTAGGTAACAGCTTCTCTACCTTATCATGAAATCCTAAAAGATGACTTATGTGAGTTAAATAAGTTTTTTTAGGTTTTATAAGATCGATCAACACAAGAGCTTCTTTTAAATTTAAATGAGAATAATGCTCCTCTAACCTAATGCAATTTAAAACTAAAACCTCTAAGTTCTTTAATTTTAAAAGCTCATTACTGTCAATTGTTTTCAAATCAGTTAAATAAGCAAAATCATTAAATCTAAATCCAAAAACTTGCAAAGAAGCATGAAGATAATTAATTGGAGTAACCATTAAGTCATAGATGAAAAAATCTTTATTTTCTTGAATTTCTATTTGTTTTAAAATAGGAGCGCTGGGATATTTTTTTTCTTTTTTAAAAATATATTCGTACCTAAAATTTAAATTATTTAAGACTCTTTTGTGTGCATATATTGGTATTTCTCCTTGTTTAAAACAAAAAGCTCTTAAATCATCAATCCCAGATGTATGATCCGAATGTTCATGTGTGTATAGTATTCCATCAATTCTTTCACATCTATATCTTAACATTTGTTGTCTAAAATCTGGCCCAGTATCAATAACATACATGTAATTTTTCCATTTAAATAAAATTGAAGATCTCAAACGTTTATCTTTTTTATTTAAACTTTTACACACAGGATGGTTGCTTCCTATTAAAGGAATTCCTGTGGAAGTACCTGTACCTAAAAAAATTATTTTCAACTAGTTATTTTATTATAAATATATCATTTACTTGATAAAAACTTATAACTTTGTGATACAATACATTTAAAATGTCTATTTCTCTAGAAGGAGATCAACCTTTCGAAAATATTCCCTCAATCAAAGCTAAAGCTCTGAGAATAAATCTCAATGAACATATTTACGGAACTTTTGCTGAAATTGGTGCCGGTCAAGAGGTTGCTAGACATTTTTTTAGATCTGGTGGCGCATCTGGAACTATTGCCAAAACAATGAGCGCCTATGACAAAGCTTTTAGTGACGCCATTTATGGGCATGAAACTAACAGTGGATATGTTTCTGAGTCCCGATTAAAAAAAATGTTGGACCATGAGATTGACCTTCTTGAATCGAGAATGGACAGAAAAGATCACCCCAATAAAATGTTCTTTACCTATGCAAATACCGTAGCGACCATTGATTTTGCAAAAAAATATAAGGGTCATGGTTGGATGGGTATTAAATTTCAAACAAATTCAAAAGATGAGTTTAGTGAGATTCATATTCATGTAAGATTTCATTTATTTGAAGCAAAAGCTCAACAGGAGGCTTTAGGTTTAATGGGTTTGAATTTGATTTATGGTGCCTATTATAAATATGATCAACCAAGAAAATTATTAAAATATTTATATGACCACATTGACTCTGAGGCGATAGAAATTGATACAATCAATTTTTCTGGTCCTCTATTCAAAAAAGTTGATAATAGATTGATGAGTTTAGAGCTTGTTAAAAATGATATGACTAAGGCTGTTATGTTTGGGCCTGATGGAAATAATGTATTGCCTGCAAAAGTTTTATATAAAAAAAATATTTTAGCTATCAGAGGGAGTTTTAGGCCTGTTACTCTGGTTAATGAAGACATGTTTATTAAGTCAAATCAAATAATTTCAAGAGAAAAAAGTTATTCAGAAAATAAACTAATCAATTTATTTGAAATTACATTATCCAATTTAAAATCAAACAACGGAGATGTTAATGAAGAAGATTTTATGGACAGAGCTAAATTGTTATGCGCATTGGGCCATACTGTGATGATTACTAATTTTAAAGAGTATTACAAACTTGCCGAATACTTTTCAAGCTACACAGAAAAGGAGGTCGTATTAACTATGGGAGTTAATAATCTAATAGAAATTTTTGATGAAAAATACTACGATAATTTAAGAGGAGGTATATTGGAAGCTTTCGGAAAATTATTTTTTAAAAATTTAAGAGTTTTTCTTTATCCAACAAAAGCAAAAGATGGTACCATTGTAAATAGTAATAATATTCATGTAGCAAATAAAATGAAAAACCTTTATAAGTTTTTTAAATATAACAACAGGCTTCTAGATATTTTCGATTATGATGAAAACCTTTTGGATATCTATTCTATCAAAGTATTGGAAAAAATTAAAAAAGGTGAAAAAGGTTGGGAAAAAATGCTTCCTCAGGAGGTTACTAAATTGATAAAAAGTAAAAATTTATTTGGTTTTAAATAGCACCTAACCCTCCAAAATCTGATTGGTATGGTCTTTAGTTTTCACTTTATCAATTACTCTTGTAATAATTAAATTTTGATCAATTATAAAAGTTGTTCTTAAAACCCCCTCATATTCTTTACCCATAAATTTCTTTAATCCCCAAACACCAAAAGCATTAATGATTTTTTTTTCGGTATCAGCTAAAAGTGGATAAGGAAATCCACCAAATTTCGACGAAAAAGAAGACTGAGCCTTGACCTTGTCAGCACTAACTCCGATTATAGAAAATCCTGAATCAGACAATACTGAATAGTTTTCGGACAAGTTACAAGCTTGTGCTGTACAGCCTGGAGTGTTTGCTTTTGGATAAAAAAATATGATAGTTTTTTTTCCTTTTAAATCATTATTTGTAATTAAATTTTCTTTATCATCATAACATGAAAAATCTGGAATTTTATCGCCAACTTTTAATAAACTCATTTGAAATATATTTGTAGTAAATTTAATTAATTATGTATGAATAAAAAAGAAAGAGTAATATATATAATTGAGACTTTGGAACTGTTATTCCCAAAAGTACCAATTCCTTTAGATCACAAGGATTCATACACACTTTTAATTGCAGTATTACTTTCAGCTCAAAGTACTGATATTGGTGTTAATAAAATAACACCTCTACTCTTTTCAAAAGCTGATAGTCCAAGCGAAATGGTAAAATTAACTATTGATGAAATTAGAAATATTATAAGGCCAGTTGGCCTATCCCCGATGAAATCTAAAGCGATTCACGGTCTTTCTCAAATTTTAATAGATAAACATAATAGTAAAGTCCCTAATAATTTTGATGATTTAGAAGCACTTCCAGGTGTTGGACACAAAACTGCTAGTGTAGTTATGGCTCAAGCATTTGGTGTGCCAACATTTCCTGTCGACACGCACATTCATAGATTAATGTATCGTTGGGGGATGTCATCTGGAAAAAATGTAAAAGTTACAGAAAAGGATGCCAAAAGAATTTTTCCAAAAAAACTATGGAATAAACTTCATTTACAGATAATATGGTATGGAAGAAAATTTTCTCCAGCTAGAGGTTGGAATATTAATACAGATATTATAACAAAAAAAATTGGAAGAAAATCAATAATTAATAAAATAGCTTAAGCTATTTCCATTAACTCATTTTTTAATTCAGATTTATCCATTTGTTTTCTAAGATTATTCAGTGAATACCTTACCCTTCCTAAAGCTGTATTGATTGAAATATCATTTTTTTTGGCAATATCTTTAAAACTTAAATTTTCAAAAAATCTTAATTTTACAATTTCTTTCTGAGAATCTGGAAGATTATCAATCATTTTATTTAAAGTTTTTGATAAAGTTTTATCTGAAATTACATTTTTTGAGTCTAAATTTTCATTTGATTTAATGTTGACAAAGGATTGATACATATCTTTTTCATAAATTATTTTAGAACGCTTTTCTTTTCTAAAATGATCCATTACCAAATTGTGTGAAATTCTTAAAACCCAAGGCAGAAACTTTCCCTGTTCATTATAAGTTCCTCTACCTAAAATTTTAAATACTTTAATAAAAGTCTCTTGTAATATATCATTTGATATATCAACATCATTGACCTTATAATTTATATAATTAAAAATTCTTGATTTATGTTTAAGAAAAAGTAGCTTGAAAGAATTATTATTACCTGATTTAAATCTGTTAAGCAAAACAGAGTCTTCGTTAAAATTTACCATAACCTTAATTTTAATTTAAAATGATTTCGATATTAAAAAGTAGGTTTCAGGTATAGGCTTTTTTTTAAAATTTACTCTAAAGTACTAAAATCATTTTAAAAATGAAATTGATTTAGATTTACTAGTATTAAAAATCATATAAACTTATATTTATAAATTGATTTTTAAACAATTTGGAAAATATTGAATTAGACCCAAGATATATTAAAATTAGAGGTGCTAAAATGCATAATCTAAAAAATATCAGTATTGATATTCCTAAAAATAAGTTAATTGTAGTAACAGGTCTTTCAGGATCTGGTAAATCAAGTTTAGCATTTGACACACTTTATGCTGAAGGCCAAAGAAGGTATATTGAAAGTTTATCTTCCTATGCACGTCAATTTTTAGGAAAATTAAATAAACCAAAAGTTGATAAAATAATTGGTATTTCACCTGCAATTGCAATTGAACAAAAGGTCAATAACTCCAATCCTAGATCTACAGTCGGAACTTCATCTGAAGTTTATGATTATTTAAAATTATTGTTCGCAAGAATTGGTAGAACTTACTCTCCGGTTTCAAATAATGAGGTAAAAAAGGATAGTATTAAGACTGTTTTAAATACTATTAGAGAATTTAAAATAAACGATAAGTTTTTAATATTATCCAAAAAAGAATTTAATACAAAAAAGGATAGTTCAGAATTATTAGAATTACTAAGCAAACAGGGTTTTGCTAGAGTTCAAATTGATGGAGAACTTAAAAGAATTGATGAACTAAAGGAATTGAGCTACAAAAAAATTAATCTTGTAATTGACAGATTGATATATAAAGATGATACTGATTTTATTAATAGAATTTCTGAATCAATTGATCTTGGTTTTTATGAGGGTAAAGGTGAATTAATAGTTGAAAATATCAGTACGAATAAGTCATATTTCTTTAATAATAAATTTGAAATTGATGGAATGAAGTTTATTGAGCCCTCTGAATATCTCTTTAGTTTTAACAACCCATTAGGAGCATGTTCAAAGTGTGGAGGATATGGAGATATTATAGGAATTGATCCAGAATTAGTAATTCCTAACACAGGCTTATCTATTTATGAAAATGCAATTGCTCCATGGAGAGGAGAAAAACTAAAAAAGTATAAAAATGATCTGATCAAGCATGCTTCAATATTTGAATTTCCAATACACAAGCCATTTTTTAAATTAAATGAAGATCAAAAGGCTATTTTATGGGTGGGCAATAAGTATTTTAAAGGAATTAATCATTTCTTTAAAAAACTTGAATCTAAAAGTTATAAGATACAAAATAGAGTAATGTTATCTCGCTACAGAGGGAAAACTAAATGCTCAGATTGTAATGGTAATAGACTAAAAAAAGAATCATCTTATGTAAAAATCAATAATAAATCAATTACTGATTTGGTTGAAATGCCTATTCAAGATTTATTAGTTTTTATGAATAATTTAAAAATAAGTAAATATGAAAAAACAATAAGTGAAAGAATTTTAAAGGAGATTATTAGTAGATTAAATTTTATTTGTAATGTTGGCCTTGGATACTTAACAATTAATCGAAGATCAAGTACGTTGTCTGGAGGTGAATCACAAAGAATTAATTTAGCAAATTCATTGGGAAGTTCTTTAGTGAATTCCCTTTACGTTCTAGACGAACCAAGTATAGGGCTTCACCCAAAAGACACTGAAAAATTAATTAAAATATTAATCGATTTAAAAAATATTGGAAATACAGTCCTTGTTGTTGAACATGATGAAGATATAATGAAATCTGCTGATCAAATAATTGATATTGGACCAGAGGCGGGCTCAAATGGTGGAGAAATAATTGCACAGGGGACAATAAAAAATTTATTAAAATCTAATAGTTTAACAGCAAAATATTTAAATAATATTGAGGAGATTAAAGTGCCAATAAAGAGACGTTATTCCTCCAAAAAGATTACCCTGAAAGGAGCTAGAGAAAATAATTTAAAAAATATAACTGTTAATTTTCCTTTAAATAATCTGACTGCTGTAACAGGCGTTTCAGGAAGTGGTAAAACAACTTTGGTTAAAAAAATATTGTACCCATCTCTACTTAAGGAAAAAGGAATTTTTAAAAATAAGCCTGGACAGCATGATAAAATTGTTGGAAATTTAGAAGAAATTGATGAAATTGAATATGTAGATCAAAATCCTATTGGAATTTCATCAAGATCAAATCCAGTAACTTATTTGAAAATTTATGATGACATAAGGAATCTTTTTGCATCACAAAGTTTATCTAAGGCTAATTATTACAAACCAAAACACTTTTCATTTAACGTTGATGGTGGAAGATGCGATACATGCAAGGGAGAAGGAACAGTTAAGATAGAGATGCAATTTATGGCTGATGTAAATTTGACTTGTGAAAGTTGTAAAGGTAAACGTTTTAAAGAAGAGGTTTTGAGAGTAAAGTTCAACAATAAAAATATCGATAACATACTTAAAATGACTGTAGATCAAAGTATTGATTTTTTTTCCAAATTCGATGAAAAAAAAATTGTTAAGAAACTACAACCATTAAAAGATGTTGGGATGGGTTATATTAAACTAGGCCAGTCCTCCTCTACTCTCTCTGGAGGTGAAGCTCAAAGGATAAAACTAGCTACATTTTTACTTAAAGGAACCAATAAAAATAAAACACTTTTCATTTTTGATGAACCAACTACAGGTTTGCATTTTCATGATATTAAAAAATTATTAAAATCGTTCAATTCTTTAATAGAAAATGGCCATACAATCATAGTAGTTGAACATAATATAGATTTAATTAAATCATCCGATTATATAATTGATTTAGGTTTAGATGGCGGTAATAAAGGAGGTCAGCTAATTTTTCAAGGAACACCAGAAGAATTAGTAAAAGAAAAGAAATCTAGGTTGTCAAAATTTTTAAAAGAAAAGTTAGCTATTTAAATCTAGATTCAATCGTTTTATTTATTGTTTTTGATAGTTTTAAAAAATAAACAAGCGAAGTATAAACTATCGTAATCAATATACTTTTAATGCCAATATCAATTAATGGATGTAAATCAAATTGAAAGAAACTAAATCCGTAAAAAATTGATAAAATAACCCCTACAATTTTAATTGTATTATAATTATATGGCTGAATTTTTAGTTTATAGCTGATATATAATACTTTTAAAACTGTAAAAAAAATCAATACAATCAAAGTGGAAATAGCAGCACCATTAATCCCATACAAATCAATTAAATAATCATTTAAAAAATAAACAGATATTGCCATTGAAATTGAAAAAGGTAATGTTATTTTATAAAAAGTCGAGGTAGCTAAAATTGCAGGTCCACAACCAAAACTCATCTGTATTAATTTAGCGAAAGAAATTATCATAACCACCATTATTGCATCTGCATAAAACTGATTATTCATTAACTCATAAAATGAATTGATATTTAAATTAATTAATAGAAAGAAAAAACCACATATAATTAATAGATTACAAGAACTCCTTTGATACAAATCTTTTAAATTTTCAAAATTATTATCATTAATCGCTTTAGCTACCATTGGATTGACTATTTGAAACATAGCTCTTCCTGGAATTTCTACAACTGTTGCTATAAACACTGCAACAGCATAATATGCAGTTTGAGAAATAGCTTCCTTTTGAGGAATCATATATTTATCAATATCTATCAGCAAACTGGCAGCAGAGCCAGCTAATAAAATATATATTGAATACGAAACTATTTCCTTAAAATTTTCTGGAAGAGTAAAAGAGAATTTTGGCTTATATAATGAAAAAGAATATAAAATCATTATTAGTAGTCTTAGAAAATAAAGTCCTGTTAACCACCAAACAAAATTTTCTTTTTCAATAATTTGAAAAGAAACTAAAACTAACAGAACAAAGACAGAAATTCTTGGATATACCTCCTTTAAGATATTTCCAAAAACAGATTTAAACTGTACTCTGGACCAAGCATAAAAAACTTCAAAATATGATGTTGAGAATGCTACTAAAAATATAACCCAAACATAGGATTCAATTATTGGATTTTGCATAGATAAAAAATCTCCAATTAAATCATGCACTTGAGTAACCAAAAAACAAACGGGAATTATTATGATTAAAGGAATGAAAATTATACTAGAAAGAAAGGAATCCCTTGAAACTTTATCTTTAAAAGAACTATAAAATTTTATTATTGTATGTTGAGCACCAAGAGACATTAAGGGTTGTAAAAGATTTGATGTTGCTAATAAAAAAACTACTAAACCATAGTACTTGTCTCTTAAAAACTCTGGATAAAAATAAAGTGTGTTAATAGCACCAATCAATAAAGCAATGGAAATTGTAATAATATTTTTCGAAGTTTGTTTAACTACTATTCCCATTTATTCAATAGTTTTATTTATGATTTCATTTAATTTTTTTGATAAAGTATCGTAAGTATAATTAACAGTATATCTTGGATTATAATTTTTTTCTCCAGATTTGTAATCACTATAAAG
>Ga0213869_10000379_pt1 | contig 36628 bp, 60 predicted proteins | sample PICome_10_FD_160083 | JGI IMG/M metagenome (GOLD analysis project Ga0213869, IMG submission 160083) | Coastal seawater microbial communities near Pivers Island, North Carolina, United States - PICO132 | ecosystem: Environmental > Aquatic > Marine > Coastal | place: USA: North Carolina...
ATCCTTAACCCAAGTATCAATAATATTTTGATCATCTTCTCTGTAATGTAGGAAGTCTTGTTGGTTATGTATTGTAGGTTGATCTGACCATGTATGTCCTATATAATCGTATGCTTCAATATCATAAATATCTCGAATCTTGTGTTCAAATTGTTTCCAATCATCCCAGATTTCACTATTATAGATTCTGGTTTGCCCACTAAAAATAACAAGTATTCTTTTAGGATTATTATTCATCTATCGTATCCACATGTATTCCTTTTACCCAATGATACCACTCACGCCATTTGCGTTTTGCACTTACATGGGTTGGGTCCTTTGCCCAGTCTGCAACATCATCTCTACTTTTCCAAGTAGTGATTGTAATTTCAATGTCGCCTATCTCTTCACTCTCAAGACTAATAAAACCTGGATGCTTCTCACCTAGATCACGTACACGAGTTACGTAATCTTTATATTCATCATTGAACTCTTTAATCTTTGCAATGAAAAATACTTTAACTGCCATGGTCATCATCCGCTGGCCAGTCCATAAATGGATCTGACGCATAAAATGGATCATTAAAGTTAGCATCATCTTCACTTGTAACACCTTTAATTTCAGGTATCATATGCATAAGTGTTTGCTCAACACCCATTTTTAATGTTACTGTACTACTTGCACATCCTGAGCAACTTCCACTCATTTGTGTATGTAATATTCCAGTGTCTTCATCAAAGCCAAGTATATTAATCTGTCCACCATGCATTGCTACATTAGGATTAATGTACTTTTCCATTGCAACGTCTACTTCACCTAATACTTCTTCTTTAGTCTTCATCTATATTCCTCCAAAAATATGGATTGTCTTCAGTCCATACTTGCCCAATATATTCTTGACCTGTTTGTAAATCAACTAGTTTATATTTTTCTGGGCATTTAGTAACCACTTTCAACTCCAATCGCATATCAAATTCAGGTACTTCAGTACCGTCTAATAGTTTACGCATTGTTTTTTCTTTCTTGTTTAGCCTAACGCTCCGTTCTTTACTCGCTTACTGTTAGGATGTCGCTTAACTTTAAATGTGCTATGTGACATATTCTTTTTAACTCTAGGTTGTCCTTTTTTTACTTTTATAAATGGAACTGCTCTCTTTCCCATAAGTCTCCTTGGTTAGTCGCCAACACCTGGTTCCTCACTAAGTTCAGCCAATTTGTCTGGTCCTTCATAACCTTCTTTCGGATTGAACTTGTCAGCGTCAGGCATCTGATCAATTTTTTCTGTAATATTGGGCCATAGTTCACTATACTTGGCATTAAGAGCGACCCAATCAGTCTCTTCGCCACCCAGTTGTGTGTCAGGTAAAATTGCCCCTGCAGGACATTCGGGTTCACAAACACCACAATCAATACATTCATCTGGATTAATAACAAGCATGTTTTCACCTTCGTAAAAACAATCTACAGGGCATACTTCAACGCAATCTGTATATTTACATTTAATACAATCTTGATTAACTATAAATGTCATTCCCACACTCCTAATATCATTTTTACCTCATCACTCATTTTGTCTGGTCCAAATGGTGGATCAAACGTTAACTTAACATCACATGTTTCAATTCCATCAGCCATACATACTGCATCGTTGACATCACCAATAATCATATCTGCCGCAGGACAAAATGCACTAGTTAATGTCATTACAATATCACAATGTGTTCCATTTGGGTTGATTTCGTATATCAAACCTAAGTCGTATACATTTATACTTATCTCAGGATCAAATACATTTCTTAAATTTTCAATTATTTCTTCAGTCATTAAGCCTCGTAGATTGCTGAGTTGGCACCATGCTCAGCACATTCTGCTGAAACACAATAACAACGGTTATTGCTTGCTTCACGTACTAGTTTGTCTGCAAAGTTAAATGCATGTTCTGCAAACTTCTCTGCACCAACACCATCCATTACAACAATTTCTGCTAAGTCAAGTTCTTGTAGTTCCATAAACTTATCCAAGTGTGGATCGTTTTTATCAATTGCTGTCTTGTGATCAAAGTGATCTTCAAGCCATTGTTTAAGTGGTTTTAAACCGCCAAAGTCTACTGCCCAGTTTTTATTATCTAGTTCATTACATCCAAACTTAAATGTGAATGCTAAACTATACCCGTGTAACAAATGACAATGCGAATGATCTGCATTTGGTTGCCTAAAGACTGCTGACAGTCCAATGTTATGTCCGTAATGTTTTGTGCTATAATAAGCCATATTTTTCTCCTTTTAAGCACTGCAGAATGTTTATAGTGGGTTGAAGTGTTAAGTCCACTAGTATGCTACGTTGTAATATATAATTGACACAAACACAATAAATCCAATTAATTGAAGTATAAATGAGAGTGTTTTTAAAAACGACCTAGGATAATTTACTACCCAATACGCAATCGCTATCCATAATATCAGTTGTACCATTAGTCTATTATAGTATATAACCTATTGTTTGTCAAGGATTACTTCTATAAATTCTCTGCCATAATCCTCTGGTTGACGCAATTGATGTCTTTCAAATGTGTCTTTGTCATCATACTCAAGTGTAATTACTGCACTTTTTGTATCTTCATGTAATTCCCAATTAGAACTAAGTATTACTCCTGCCTTCGTTCCATGTGATGATCCATTGGCAGATTTCCATTCAGTTATATTATTGTATCCGTCTGGTTCTGGTATAGGAGTTATTTTCTTAATAACTACATAACTCATTGAAGGGTTCTCCATAAGTCTATCCCATAGCTTCTCCAAGACTTTTTATGATTTAGGAATTCTGGACCTTCACTCCACCTAATGAATTTCCAAGGAATATAAGTTGAAGTGTGATGCCACTTCCACTCTCTATCCATATTTATCGTATTGTTGCATTCTTTTGCTATTTTAGGAAAAGCATGATATGTTTCAAAATATGGGGTTGTGTTGTTGTAACTAACCATTTCTTTAAATGATTCTATTGTTGTTATTTGTTGGCTTGTTGGTGGTACTGCAAAATTGTTTTCTGAAAAATGTACTAGAATAGCATTAAATTCTTTCTTGCCTTCTAACCATAATGCGACACTTCTACCACTACCTGGGTGTATTCTATATCTATCATGCCAGGGTTCATGTAACAAAGATGGCAAAAAATTTAAAGTGTTGTTTCTTATACAATCTCGCAAGTAATGAATTTTACTTGCATCTTCTAAAACTTCACGATTCTCCATTGTGTTATCTGTTACCTCTGCATCAGCAAAATCCATAACAGTTTCTAACGGAATATTTTTAAATTTTGTGAATAATTCATCTATATATTGTTCTGGGTTGGCTATAAGAGGTGGTCCACACTTAACAAGATGTACTTCACCTTCATATCTGTGATGTAGATCCCACCATTTTCTTATTAAAGTGTCTTGCAACATGGGTATGCCATTCTCTGCCTGGGTGACTTCCATCTGTACCCTTCGCCATGAGGGTATGATCTATATCATCCATATTCATTTGATAAAGTTTTACATTAGCATTTAGACAATATAGTTCTAAAAGTAATTTATTCTTTGCTTTATTATACTTATCATACTCAGAATTTTGTAATTCCAAATGAGCTTCTTCCCATTTAAATTTTACATCATCAGGTTTGAATCGTAGCTTGTTGCCATATTCATCTATCCATTCCCTACGGGCAGTATAAGTCCACATTACAAAAATAAATTCAGGCTTATGTTGTTTGAGAACTTCTATTGCAGTTCTGCATATATAATCGTTGCTTGCACCTGGCTGTCCCATGTTCTCAGCATTTAATAAGGATGGCCATGCTTCATGAGGTTCTACACCTATGCCACTCGTGAAACTACAACCGAAAGCAATTCCGGTTGTAGCATTAGATTTTTCAATCATCCTAGAATTTCCCACCTATAGAAATAGTGAACACCAACTCTGGTAACCTTATACATACCTCTGTCATGTCTCCAATTAGGAGAAACATAATTTGTATGATAATGTGTGCTACCTTCTGTAATGTCTGCTATTGGAAATTCTCCCATCCAAGCTCTTGCAACTAACTGGGCGATTTCTTGTGCAACGAAGAATGCGTCTTCGTCCTGCATTGTATCTGGTTTACCATCGCAATACCAACTAAATTGGCAACGATTCCTTACTGGATAGTAAATACGTTCTTCATCAGGCAAGTCAGCATGTTGTCTTGTTTTCCATGATTCTCTTACAGGACCTTGTTGTATTACACCACATATTGTATCTGGGTAACGTGGATCTTGTACACGATTCATAACAACCATTGTTACTGCATACATTCCTGCATAACCATCTGATCGTGCTTCATGGTATGCATTTTGTACTAGGCAAGTTACCTCATCTTTTGATACGTTACTATACCAATCTGACATTTCAAACAGATAATCATCTTCTGTAACTATACTAAAGTCGGGTTTATTTTCACCTCTGGTTTCAGCTTGCACTGCGGCGTATGGTGGTCCCATTGTTAGATATACTGCCACTGCAATAAAGCTCACAATAGAACCATTCATTAGTACTGACATTAGGTCAGCAACTCGAGTTAGAAATATTTTCATATCTTTTCCCCTATACTATTTAACATTTCTTGATCCAATAGAACTGGATCGTTACCACTAATTGAAGCCATTTTTAAGATAATGGCATCTACATTTTCACTAGTTAAGAACCTGTTTACAGTATCACCTGGTACTGTAATACCAGGCAACTCTGTTAACTCTCCATCTACAAATGCTCCAATCTCATAAAGACCAGAAGATTCATCATGCCCTTCATGTATAATACTAAGAGCATAACGTTCTCCAAATTGTAATTTAATAGGAGGGTTTTTATACAAATTAAGAATTCGCATGTTTTGAACTCTTACCTTTCCAATCGCTTTTAGCTCGCTGGCGTTTTTGCTCATTGAACCTATGCTTTTGTTGTTCTTGAGGATCAAGATGTTCATAACCCTTGATCCCATTTTCTCTAGCCCATTGAGCTATCATCTTAATATCGTGCTTTTTAGCCAATTAATACTCCTCTACTACTTTTGTTTTAACCATTGACTTATCAATACGTGTTACCGTTGAACCAAACGGTGTGTTGCCAATGGCGTTAACTTCCATTGTTTTACGGTTCAGCTTCTTAATGATGCCAACTTTTTCGATGCCACCATATTCCCAAATAATTTTATCGCCAATCTTAAGTCCACGAGATTTCTGTTGTCCCATGTAAGTACGGTGGCGGTTAAAAGAGTCTGCAAGCACAGCCATGTCTGTGTCTGAAGTAATTTTACGTAATGCAGTAATTGCATTTTCAAGTTCATTAGAATACATTATGCTACTCCCAAGTAATCAGTTTTTAAAACTTCCAAGCGATCTGCGGCTACATTAAGCTCAAATTCATCAGCTAAGTCATTAAACATAGCATAGTATTGTTCTGGAAGTCTATCCATCCAACCATCTATACAAAGATCTGCATCAACAAAATTCCAGTTAATCTCATTGTTTTCATCAATGTTTTCTGAAGATTTAACCGCTTCGTTAAATGCTACACGTAGTTTTGTATCAATCATATTGTATTCCTTTTTTATTAACTTATACCATTATAATACACTAAGATGCCTTACTTGTCAACCTTTTTGTTCACAAAAAAACCCTTGCAGAACAAGGGTTTCCAAATCTTTTTAAATTAATCTTTAGGCTTAAACATATCCCAAAACATCCAAAACAATGCACTAATTTGTATTAGCATTGCTCCAATGCCTACTCCAACGAAAAAACAAAACCCTACGTAGATTAAAAGTTCAATACCTTGCATTAGTAATCCTCCTCATCTTCATCATCTTGATCTGCGTTAGCTTGTATGGTTAACCAAAGCGGACCACATAGTGCAACAAGTGTACCAAGTATTAAATCACCCAGTGCCATAAAAGTGATGCCTAAGATTACACAGATAATAGCGTAAATAATCATTCCTTGTGTCATAGCGTTTCTCCTTTGTGTTGCTATACATATAATATAATACAAGATGTCTTGGTTTGCAACCTAGCAGAAGTATGTTTTACGATATAAAAAGTATGTACTCATAAAAAAACCCGCTTTAAAGCGGGTTTCTATTTGGCGAACCGTGAGAGATTCGAACTCCCGACCTTCTGGTTCGTAGCCAGATGCTCTATCCAGCTGAGCTAACGGTCCTTAACCCCAGTCTTTGAAATTGCCATCGTCTTCGTTTTCATTGTAGCCTTTTGTATAAGCTACAATTTCTTCTGGACTCATGTCTTTCATTTCAATTCGTTCACCTTGATGTGTTCCATCAGGATACCAATGAGGATCAAAGCCTCGTCTATAATAACTATCCGCGCCACCTCTGTCATATGGTCCACCATGTGTGGTTGACATTGGTAAATTTTGCTGAATGTCTACTCCTAAAGTTTTCATTGATACTTACTCCATTTTTCTGACCATGCTTCACTAAGCATATTTTCAAAGTCATTTAAGTTTTCACATGCACTGGGCGAACCCTGTAACAAATCCTGTTGTGGTTTCATTGCTTCAAAAAACTGTTCAAAAACTTCACATTCACCAATGGTGTCCTCTGCAATGTTCCAGAATTTATCTTCGTTTCCTAAAATCCAATTACTCATCCCCATGTTACTCTCCTTATTTTTAATTATGTCTAATAGTAACATGAGAAATATTAATAGTCAACCTTTTAATCAACTCTTTGTCCTACTCCGTAATCAATAGTTACTGGAAATCTAGGAACACCATCATTTGAAAGTTCAAAGTATCTACATGTAGCCCAATCAATATTAGGATTATCTAATAGATCTTTTAGTTTTGCTTGTGATCCTCTGATACCTGAACTAAAAGTTCTTCCATCTGGCAATTGAAGTGTTAGTCTTTTAGCATAGCCAGTCCATGCTCCTTGTCCTTCGTGTACTTCAATTACTTTATATTCTTCAGTAATGAACTCTTTTCTTTTTAAAAGGTTGTTACTTCTTTTACCTTCGTAAGCAGTATTCTGCCTAACCATCTGACCTTCGTATCCATCTGAAGTATACATGCCATATAGCTCATCTATATCAGCAGGTGTACTTGCATCATGTGTATCAACTAGTACAATACTAGTGCCTACAGGTAAAAACATTTTTAAGAATTCATATCTTTCTATAAATGGCATATCAGTATTATTGCTATCAAAGCAATCATACACATGGTATTGTACCATTTGCTTAGATTCAGCAAGTTCAGCCTCACCTAAGTTTTTAGTCTTTCTAACTAGACTTGTAATTTTTTGGAAGTCTGACTTTAGTTCGTGATTGTAAAGTTCTCCATCTAATGTAATGCCTGGAAACTTCTCACAAAATTCTTCCAGTGCTTCTGCAATATGAGGTACTGCAACAATCTCTTTAAATGCTCTACTAAACAAACCTTTTGCACTAGCAATACATCTAATACCATCTAATTTTGGCTGTGTGTAACCTGAAGTAACTGGCTTTTTAGTAAAGTCATGTGCTAACATAGGCTTAAATGCAGTAAATGTATCAATCTTACTAACGTCTTCAAAGAAGTCCTTTTCAGTATTTTTGGTCCACTGTGCTTTTGCTTCAGCAACACTTTGTGATTGTGCATTGGTGCCATTAATTTTACCAACATTTTTACCTTCAGTTAGGTTCCAAACACTAGTAATTTTCTTACCATCTACTAAACCTGAGATGGTTCTAATTCCAGCAACATCATCTGAATCCCATCCATATTGGATAGTCCATGTTCTGACTTTACCTTTAGTATCTCTTTTAAATAGTTCTGGTAATGATTCTATATTTTGCATTTAGTACTCCTTAGTCTAGTAAAGTTTCATAAGCGTTCTCGTTAACCCAAGCACATGTTTCATCTAAAACATTAAGTGCTTCTAACTGCACATCATTTAATGGCGTACCATCATGAAATTCAGCTGATTCAACATACGCATCACAAAAGTCTGGATAGTCTTTCATATCCACTCCATCTATTTGCATGTTTGTTACTTGTGAGAATTTAATTGTCATATATAACTCCTTATTTCTTTATTGTTACTTACAGTATACAGTAAGATGCCTTACTTGTCAACCTTTTTCTGTCATAAAAAAACCTGCCGTAGCAGGTAATTTATAAGTGCATTTTTTTTAGATTTTTATTATTAAATTAGGTTTACTAAACATTTCATGTGTTTTTGGAGTTCCAATACCCGTAATAACCATTGTACTACGTGGTGATACTCCTGAATTTGCCGTACAATGTGGTACGTTCTCGTGATCCCATGTGTAAAGTTCACCTGCACGATACTTAGTTAATATTTCATTACCATATTGTACAAAGTGTCCAAACTCATAGTCGTGTAGGAATATCATAAAACGGAATATATTTGTCATTGGTTCTTCGACACTCCATTTTTTCAGCCTATCAACATGAGCTGTCCATGTTTGACCTGGCATTTGTACATGTACACGAGTTTGCAATGGGCGATCTTTTCCATCTACTAGATGTAATGCATCTGTCATTGCTTGAAAACTTGGATAACTTGCCACATCATCTTCTAGACTTGTAATCTCAGTATCTGCCTTACCACCAGCATTTACTATGTCAGCTTCTGTTCTATCAATACCTGCACCGCCACGTGGATTATCTTTTGGATCACGTGATCTCCATGTTATTGCTTTTGCATTTGCCTCTGCTCTAGCTAGTTCTTCAGACCAATCGCCTTCAAACCTACCAACATAACGCATTCTGTCTGCCTGTGATGTATGCCCAAAAGGATCAAAGTGATAACTTGATTCCTGTTTGCATAATTCCCAATTACCTTTTTCCATATTGCTACTTATCCTAAAACTCAAATAGATCATTAAATGTAGTAAGTGCTTTAGCTGAATCTAAATCCCAACCTAACTCACCCAACAAGTTGTCTACTTTTTTACTAATGATTGCATTTTCCATTGCATCATCATCAAACGTAAGATCCTTAAACCAATCAGGTATTCTAGACTCATCTGTGGGGTATCCAACACTTGTATATCCCATAGGATTGTTTTTAAGTTTACAAACAATAGTCTTCATACCATCTGTAATTTTCATGCTATATGCATCACTATGCATCTTACGTAGATTATTCCAATTAATTGCGGCCCTAACATGCCCAATACTACATTTGCCTGTTTTCTCAAATGTCTTTGTATGATTTGTAAGATTGTTAACACGTTTAGGCGTGCCTTTATGCCAGCTAGGTTTCTCTCTAAACTCCTTACGGAATTCAATAATCCTATCAATTACACTTTTTTCACTACCACCTGTAAGCGCCATCATTAGTAGTTCACTTAAAAAGTCTTGCATGTAATCAGGAGTATCTGAACGTTTTAGATCCAATCCCATTGCTTTAATTTTGCCTGCCTTGCCATCAACATCTTCACGTTTGCCTTCATTATCAAATACAAGAATTGCATAACGTTTTTTAGTAATAAAGATACCAGCTTCACCAACTACTTCTTTACCTGCGGCAATTATCTTACCTAAATTATGTGTTGTATGAAAACTGTTGTGCATGTAATCTGGGAATGTTTTGTTTACTTCCTCTGCTACTGCGTCATAATATTCAATAATTGTATCCTTGTCCCACGCAATCTCGCCTTTATCTATTTGATCTTTTAACAAAGGATAAGCACTAAAGTATGTAGAGTCAGTATCACCATACACAATAGCATCTCCTGTGTGATCATATTCTCCAGTCATAACTTTGTTAAGTTCACTTGCCATATGTTTAGCAATACAACGCCCTGTAAGGGTCGTACTCTGCCCTAAGCGTTCATCAAAGAACCTACTACCAGGGTTCAACAAAGCACCATACAAACTATTCAAGTTAATCTTTTTAACTAACTGTCGCTTATCCCAATACTCAAATTCATGTCCCCCACCAGCTCTAGCTTCACGTGCTTTTGCTTGTAGCTCTTTACGTTCTGCATACCACTGTTCTAGTAATCCAGGAATAATACCCTGATTGTCATAACGGAAAATAGTTGCATTAGCAGTAATAAGCCAGGTTTCACCACTGTTAAAAATTAAGTTGTAAATCTCTGCACCTGTTGCTTCAATACTTTCACCATTTTCAAAGTCAACCCATAACAGTTGATCTGTATCTTTAGCCATTACAAGTTCATATTCTTCTGTAGCAAACTTACCTTCCCAGGCTCTTGCAACATACCCATCTCTACCATTATTGAAACTCTCAATCATAGGGCTAGTTAAGCTATGCCTTACTTGTCCAACAATAGTTTCTGGACTCATGTTACAACTTCGCAAAATACTAGGATATAGACTGTTCAAGTCAACTGAAGATACCCATTTGTGCATACCTTTTTTAGGTGTTGCAACATATGCGCCTGCGGCTGGTAGTGGTTTTTCACCCCGTTGTTTATCGGGAACAATAAAACCACGTGCATGGGCCGCATTAATAATAGCCATATCTGTCTGTGCAACCGCACCCAATGCACTAATAATAGGAACTGTATTAGAATGACTTAGAACATTTGCTAAGTCAATAAACTGTAGTTTCTTATCCATACGTACAAGCAAGTCAACATCCTGCCTAGAGTATGAGATAAATGTTTCAAAGTCGTTGTTGTAAAGTGCGTCAAGTGTTCCTTCATATGCAACCTTACGTTCATCTAGTTCATATTCACCAATAGCATCTAGGCTATAACTGTGCATTTCATGATATGTAAATTTACGATACAGTTCTAAATAGTCTAAGTGTACACGCCCTGTAAGCTCATATGCTTGACTTTCTTTACCAAACTTAATAAGTGTACGCTCACGTGGCATTCTATCCCATAAGCAGAATTTACGTGTATGGCTTTTACTTAATACACGAGTAATTCTATTAACTAGATAAGGAATATCAAAGCCTTCTGAATTCCATCCACTTAGTACATCAGCATCATCAATTAACTCTAGGAATGTACTTAGAAGTTCTTCCTCAGTTTCCATAAGAAACGTGTCATTAAACTTATCCATTATTTCTTTTGCCTGATCAGTAGTTATTGTATCAGGTTTTATTGCGACACAGATAGTTTTTTCTAACCAGCTTAAATGTACACTAATTGCCGTTACCTTATTAAAGGGATCTTCTGGAGGAGCAAAGCCTTTTTCTTTATTGAAGTCAACCTCGATATCAAAAAATGCTAAGTTTAAATCTGGAGTATCTTTATCCAGATAGTTATCTGCTAGGCAACGAAATAAAGGATTAACATCACTCTCAAATAATTTTTTATGTGAGTGTATCTTTTTCTCAGTATTAAATTTTTTGCTTGTATTAACCTGTGTCCTAGTTAATTTGTCACCAAAGATACTTGTGTACTTGCCACGTGGATCAGGATAATAGAACGTATACTTTGCTGGATATTCACGGAACTCTCGCCTGCCATTGACACGCTCAACAACCTTAATAATATCTTTATCTCTGTCTAAAAATGCGTCTACATAACTCATGTAAGATTATCCCACCATAATTTAAAATCTGCTATCACAGGTTGCTTCCTAATATATTCTTCGTAGAAGTCTTCCGTTTGTTTAGTCCTATTACATCTACTAACATATTCTAACATAGAAAACAGTTTTTGTCTATCATTATATATCCATTCCAATGGCAATACGAAATACCTATCAGGGTATTTTCTACTATTCTCTGCCATTATACTAATAATACCATCATCAATACCACCTATACCACTTGCTAGTTTGTCCATATGTTCTTTTGTAATTTCATCTTTACTTGTTAAATTACTGCCTATTTCTGCATTGAATGCATCTCTGCCATACATATCCCATTCACCTAACAATGCCTTAGTAACATAGTTGCAAAGGTACCGTTCTCCATGTAGGTCAGGTATTATTTGAATAAGTTTTGCATTTGGATCGTTTTCTAAAACTAGATGTGCGTTCACCATTCGTGTATGTAATTTTACAAATAGTTCATCAGTCTTAAAGTCTGACAATGCTTCTAATAGTTCGTCTCTTGGGCGAGCAAATATTTCAGGCTCATGTGTCCTATTAGTATGGCATGAACCAGTTTGCTCAACGTTTAGTTGCTCAACTCTCCATGCTTCTTTGTCGTGTTGGTGCATTCCAATAAGCAGTGAGAGGATAAATTCTCCACACTGCCCACTGTTGAACCCTACAAATATATTAGTGATTTCTGCCAACCGCTTCTAAAATAGACTCTAGTTCATCAAACTCTTCTCTATTTTTACCTGCTTCAGCTTTGTATGCAATACGAATTGCTTTGTTTAATACAGATGGTTTAATACCTAGTTCTTCTGCAATAGCTTTAACTGTATCTCGTAGGCCCTCTTTTAGAGTATCAACCTCTTGAGTTACGTGAATTCCTTCTTGTACAATACGCTTTAGCTTATCGACGTCTTCTGGTGAATACATGTCTTCTCCTGTATGTTATGAATACGTTTATTATACACGATCTGTGCAATAAGTCAAGAACTATCTTTTACCTTCAAGGTGTTTTATACGATTTTCTAGTTCGTCAATTTTACTTGTAACTTTTGGATAGCGTTTACGCCAGGCATCTTCTGGTTCTTGCAACCATGTCCAACCCCAACGATTTACTAGATAGTCTAATACAGCATCAAATTTACTATATGCCCATAATGCCATTCTAGTATCTTTGAACCACATTAAAAATGCGGCTCCAAATAAACTTCCTGCTAGAGCTGTGTAAATCCACAACCTATCAGTAGCCATACGTTCAATCATTTCCCACATTATTTTTTTCCAAAGTCTAGTTTAGTTGCCATTTGTCTTTGTTCTAGTTGTGCAATTACTTTAAGTAATTTACCCATCTCTACAATATTACGAACATATCCTTTACCTTCTGATTTGAAGTTAGAACGTAATCGTAAGAACATAGCATCACCACCATTTTCACCACGTCCCCATATTTCAATCTTTGCTGGTTTACGCTGTCCTGGTGCTTCATATTTTAGATACAAATCAATGTTGTCCATTGCTTTGCGTAGTTTATCACCAAACTCTAGCTCAGTATATCCTGGAGCATTTGGTGTTGTTTTTAATATTACCATACTTGTACCATCTTCACCACCAGTTGCGTGATGTTTAATACCGTTGTACAGTCTTTCTATAAATGTTGCTTCTTGCTGTGAATTATCTCCAGCCAATTCTGCTTCAATACTTTTAGCTACTTGGTTATAAACTTTATGTATTGCTTCAAAACTTGTTACTGGATCACCATCTACAAATTCATTTTTAAGTCTATTATCAACATTAACTCCAAATGATTCTTGGAAGAAACGTTCAATAGCATCAAAGTTATATCCACTTGCTTGTCCAAATTGTTTTACATCTCCAGCTTTCAAACTTAGTAGATTAATAGTTGTACCATCAATATCTAGGAATAGGTCCGCTTTTATTGATTGATCAGTAACACCGTCAGCATTAACAATAACTTGGTTAGCATTGTTATCACTTATAATCTTCTGTAGTGCTACCTTTACTGCTGGATTCTGATTTCCGAATTGTACTGCACTACGTACTGCTCCTAAAATTTGAGGGTGTGGATTACCTGATGTGCCTGCACCTACTACTGCTTTATAGCTAGTTGTGTTTAATGCAAGATGAAAGTGTATTTTATCATTTTTACTTGCTCCAGATACTGTGCCTTTTAAATTGTTTTTACCAATAAGCTCACCACCGGCAAGTTGTGCAAAAACTTTAAAAATGTCTTCTTCTGAAATTTGTTGCTTTCTTGATTGGAATACTGCATATACAGCCGCACCCAATGCGGCTTCACCTACATCACCAGCATTAAAGTCTTTGCCACTTTTATATTCTGGAGTTTTCTGTAGTGAACTAAGTACTAGTTCATCACCATCTGCTGTACGTAAAACTACTTTGCTTGGATCTGATACTGGTATAATATCACCATTGTCTGCTAGATCCATATTTTCTGTTGAAGGTATATTGGTGCCGCTTGCCACTCCGAAGTATGCTTTAACAATGTCATTAGCCGCACTTGGGTTAACGATTACTTTCTCACCACTTTTCCTGTTTTTCAGGGACAATCTCTAAAGGTTCGCCTTCTTTAATTTTTCTAATTAATACACTTAAATACTTTCCAGCATGTTTGCGTAGTTCACTATTACTTAGACTTGCTTCGTTTAGAATTTCTTGAAATCGCATTGTAGTTTACCTTTTCCTTATATTGTATTTATTCAAATCGTTGTGTACGGATGATCTTTCTTAAATTATCATCTACCCTTATCTCATCAACTTGTCTAACTTTAAATCTGGGAATATCAGCATAACGCTGTTTTACCTTTCCTTCATCTAAAGTTCCTGTATAATACAACACACATTTATGTCCTACTTGTTGGCATAACGCTAACTCAGCACCATATGCAACCGCAGTTTTTTCAATTTGTTCTGGATAAACTCTGTAAACATCTTGCTTAAACATATTAGGTACTCTGCCATTAAGAGTAAATCTATTTATATCACCCTCAACACAATCACCACTTATCCAATATTCGTCTTGTGTACTCCACTTAGCACATATTTGTGTGTTATGTAGTTTAACACTACACCCTGGAGGTATACTATCTTTTGTGTATATATTTTCTTCCTCGCTATATAAAACAATAGGAGGTACTTCTGTACTGCCGTATACGTTATAAACTTTATTTGGATTATGTGATCTCAATTCTTCCATACATCCTTCAGGTGTAAAATCACTACCTATAATTAATTTATCAACACTACTAAAGTCTAGTTCTTGCCACTTTGAATGTTTATGTAAGGATTTCCATGCGTTCGGTAATACAAGAGTATGTGTAGGTCTTACTTTGTGTATTCTATCTACGTAACTTATACCTTTAAATGTTTCAATGTACAATTCACAATCTAACTCTGCGGCCAGATATAGACTTAATACACTCCAAGCAATACCACGTGGACTATATAAACTATAAATTTTACTGTTACTATTTAAATCAAGTAGTTTAATATTGGCTTCAACTACTTCTTGTATCGTGTCTCTTGAATGACTGATACGTTGTGGATACCCTGTTGTTCCACTAGTTGTTACGTTTACAAATCCTGGACCTTCTTCTCCATACCCGTAACCTAATCCATGTTTCCAGTTATGCATTCCTGCTAAAATGTTTTCCTTGTAGTCTGCTGTCAGTGTTTGTTGATAGCCAGGATATTCATTTAACTTTCTTCTTAGATCAACGGAGGATAGTTCGTCCCCATCAATATATATTTTCATTCCATCATCATTTTTTTAGGTTTTGGTTTAGGCTCTGCGACACATTCTGGAAAGTTTTTCTCTGTGCCATCTGTAATTTTCTTCGCTAATTTGTATGGTAAAAACCCAAACATAAAAGGAAATACTGCATGTATTAATCCTAATATTCCTACTAGGAATGCTATGCCTGCATAATATACTGCGATATAGAAATGCTTAAACCAGCTTGCGCCGGCTTTGCTTAAATGATCCCATTCAAACATATTAACTCCTTACTGTTACTTATAGTAGAATCCGATTCGCTTAGGTGAAATATTACCGTCTGCGTCATCTTCATTGGCTATAAATGTGTATCCACCTTCAACCCATTGTGTATGTGTTTGCACATCATCACCGTCCCATATTGGGATTACTTCTGTTGCATTTTTAGGAAAATCATGATTACCATGTCTTAAATGCACTTCAATTATTTTTCCACCAACCCATTCTATATTACACTGGTTTGGACTTAGTGCGCCTTCTAACCAAGTTGGTATGCCACAATCTTCTGGCAACACATCAAGTTTTTGCCACCTAGCAAATTTTACAAGATTTTGTTTGTTATTCCAACCCTGTGCAACAAATGTGTTATAACGCTCACCTTTACGAAATATAAAATCTGCTGTTATATGGTCACCTTCAAATACTTCACACCAAAAATAACCTGGTTCAGTAGTTGGGACTTTTCCTGTTTTACATGTTACTATTTTTGCGCCTGCACCCATACCTGATAGATTTGTAATTGGCCTTATAATATAGTCGCCTTCTCTATCAACTTTTGTACCTGCAGGACCGCAATGGTATTCTAATTTTTCGGAAAGTTGTAGTTTGTTGTATACCCAATTCGAGCCAGGAAATTTGTGATAGGCTTCATCATCATTCATATACATGTCTCACACGGCCTAAGTGGCGCCTCTGATGGGCTTATTACTAGTTGCGTAACTAGTTACTTTGCCACCGCGAATAAAATTATGCATTTTCACGCACCGCGGATTCTTTTGTACATAGCTTGCATCTACAAGCATGACATATTTTTATTTCTCTGTACTCACCACCATCACATGCATAGTCTTTAGTTTGTACATATTTGGCAGTTCCACAATGAGATCCCCAACCACAGTTCTGGCAATTCATACCTTCACTCATATGGTGTAAATCAATAACCATTCATTACATACCGTATATTTGTGTAGATTCGTCCCAACTATTAAGTAATTTTTCTAGTTGTTCTTTCATTCTATATAAATCACCTGTACCTGCTTTATCGCCTGTATTAAAATAAAGGTGGCTATTTCTAGCTCTAAACTCTATTGCATGATCTAAACTTTCTATAGTAGTGTTTAACTTTGATTTAACAGCATTTAATTGTTTAGCATCTAATGTTCTATAAAATTCAACGTCCTTCTCTTCGTCTGCTTCTACTGCATATCTAGATGGGATATCACTATGAGATAGTCTACCCTCTTTAAACATGCGTGATGGAATCTTTTCTTTTTCAATCTTACTAGCATACTGTATATCGTTTTTATCTACTGGACCTTTGAAACCATATGAACGATCGTAAATATGTTCCCAACCATTCCCATCATTTTTAATATATGAGATTGCTGTATCTGGATAACGAACAATACCATATTTTGTATCGCCTGCTTCGTTAATTTCGTTACGTTGTAAGAAACTTTGAATAACATCTGCGTCTAATGATGTTAGTAGTTCGTGCATTACTTTTTCATAACCATGCTTTTCGATCATGTCATATACTGGCTGTGTATAATATCCGCCTGCTTCTTCGATATCTTCATTCTGGCGTTTAAGAACAGCCATGACTTGCTTATGACCAGATAGACCTTTTGAAAGTTTTTCAATAGCATTTACTGCACCAGTCATATTGCCACCTTTGTAACGTGGATCAGATGCAATACCAATAGCCATTTTGATTTCTTTTGGTGAGAAATCTTCTTTTACTGGTGCTTTGTATTCATATCTAGGATCGCCTGCTTTATAACGTTGCCATGCTGGAGTGTTTCCCTCTTTATCAGCATTTGTTACTTGCATTTTACGATCTGCTTCTTTTTTGTCGTCTGCTGATTCTACTGTTGGATTAGCTGGACTTGAATCTCTTGTAATTTTTTTAGCAAGTCTTTTTTGTTTATTGCCATTTTTATTTTTTGGCATAATTGATCTTACCTGTGTATTAGGAAATACACTACCTTCGTTTGACAATAGATCAACCTCTTTGTTGTCTATATTATTCAGTTGATCCATTCTCATTGTAATTTTCCTTACTGTTGTGGCGTATCGTCATTAGCTGGTGCTTCTACCCACTCTACAGTGCCATCAGCTTGTTCTTGTAATCCTGCTTCGGTTACTGGTGCTGGTGCTTCTGCATGTGTATCCATAATTGGATCTGGCATATGCATCTCAGTCATCATTGAACTCTGTGTTCCTGCTGTAGACATATGGTTCATTAAAGTAGCCCACATATCTCTTGCATTATGTCTGCTGTCTAATTCCATTCCATGCATTCTTGCTTCTGTTTCCATCATCATTTTGATAGATTTTTCCATGTCCGATGCGTTTCTCATCATATCTTCCATGCTTTGAATCATTGCTTCTGTTACGTACATTTTAGTCTCCCCGTTAAACCGTTACTTGCCTCCGGCATGCATAGCGGCCATGTGTTTATTGTACTTCTCAGTACCCTTTTTGTGTGGGCTTTTGCCCTCTGCCATTTTTGCTTCAAGTTGCTTACGCATTGACTTAACAAAGTTGGCGCCTTCAACATAATCATTTGGCTCTGAGTTATCCGGTTTTGCATCTTGGTATTTTGAACCATCTACATCACCTTCTTTATTGACTTTTGCATTACCCATTTTAACAATAGTTAAAACTTTGTCTTTATCTAACATTGCTTTCTTAGAAAGTTCATCTAAGTTTTTAGCGCCAAATGCGCCTGGAACACCGAATCCTTCGAGATGTTCACCTACACGACCTACATAGTTAAGTGTTTCCATTGGATCCTTAATACCTAGTGTTTTTGTTAAAGAATCAATATCTGCTTTATGTGCTTTATAGTCCATTGACATGTCTTCAAGTTTTCTACCTATTGCTTGGAAATCAGGCTTGTTTTCATTTAATGCCGGTTTGCCTTCGTCTGCACTTGAATTCATTTTAGTTAGTACATCCATACCAAATCCACTATCTGATGATCCACTACCTGTTCCGTAAATAGCCGCATTTGCACCAGCGGCACCAGCCGCTTTTGTCTTTGCGCCTTTTCTTTTAAATGCACGTTTTAATACTTTACCAGTACGTTTAATTCCACGTTTCGCTACTGACTTAGCTATATTGCCTGCACCCTTGCCTGCAATCTGTCTAATAACCCAAGGTGCCGCCGTTCTTGCCGCCGCCACTGCTAGTGGTATTAATGGAAGAGCTTCTGCAAGTTGTTGTGCTTCATCTTCTCTTCCTTCTGCTTTAAGTTGTAAGTAACGCATTGCTGGTGATAAGTCATCTTCCTTTTCACAACCGCAATCTTCCATTACGCTTTCTACCATTGATTCATCATATTGTTTCCAGTCATCATATGATAGGAATATATCCGTATCTGGATCGTAGTATTTGCCAGCCTTTGGATCGTAATATAGAACTTTCCCTGAGCGAGTTGGGATAGGACCTTCAAGTCCATCACGTTCTTGATATTTTTCTTTATCCATTGGAGGTAAAACTTCGTAACCTTCTTCCATCTCTGGTTCCATTGCTGGTTCCATTCCTGGTTCCATTTCTGGTTGTTTCTGAGCATTGTATTCTGTGTAACGACGAACAGCGTCAATAGCTTCAGAGGATTGTGCAATTTTGCTTTGAACCCAAGGTTCCAAATCATCTCTATCATCAATCATACCATGTAATGTAATGGCATCTCGTGCCATAAAGTATAGTTGTGAACGTGCCATAAAGCCATCGTCATCATCACTATCTAATACACCTTCTGTCAGTGTAGATGTGCCTAATGCTTGCTTTAGTGTTTCAAAAGCTGAGTTAATCTCTGCTAATGTACTTACATCACCATTGCTTTCCATAACTGCATTTTCTAGTTTACCATTTTGGCGGAATACCTTTTGCAATTTTTCTACTTGCTCTAGTGCTCCTTCAAATGTTTTTTCAATTTTTTGTTCGCTCATAGTCGTTACCTCTTGTTAATTCCTCTTGAATTGGCTCCGCCTTTTTTGCGGATCTGTTCTAAATCTTCTAATGCACTAATAAGTGCATCCAATTTTGGTTTAAATGTGCCTTTATCCAATTCGTATTGGATTCTTTCCCAATTATCTTGGTCAGCAAATTTTGCTAAACCTTCTAGCATTTGAGTACACATACGCTTTAATTGATCTAAGTTTAATCTACCATAACCTTGAATTAATACTTCAGGATTATTAGGATCTTCCTTATTCATAGCGTAGACACTCTCTTCTACCTTCTTTTTAGCCTTCTTTTTAATACGTTTAATGATTCCAGGTCCACCATTTAGAAATCCATTGCCATTGCCCATTGAGCCAGCGAAGGCGCCTGATACATTTTCACTTATTTCATCTATTTTCATAACACATTTACCTTATACTGTATTTAGCATTATCTTTAATAATTTTGTGTTACGGACATTAACTTCATTACATTCTCCCAAGTTTTAGGAACGTTAATTACTAAATGTATACTATTATTAAACCAACTATGTGTTCTATGTGTTTTACGAGTATCCACATAATACGCTTTTCCTGGTGTAATAGGCCATCTATGCCCATCCATTTCCCACTCATACGCATCATGTTGTGTTGCTCTACTTAAAAATGCAACAATTCTAAACGTACTACGTGTTAATTCTGGTTGATCTTTATGTGGTGGAAACCATCCGCCAGCATTAGATTTAACTAACATTGTACGTCCTAGTGGCTGAAAGAAATCTAGCATTTCATGCAAGCAAGACAAATCTTTGTATAACTGTGTAGGTGTATTAAAGTCAAGTTCTGATAATTTTCTACCATGTCTACGCCTTGCTTCAGGCATACTAAGTCCATCATTATAGTCATCACCTTCTATGCCCATTAGACATAAGCCTTCCCTGTCGTTAGTTACACCTTCTCTCCGTAAATACGGAACCCACTTATCATCATATTCTTTAATCTGTTTCTTGAACCAACCCATATCAAATTCATATTTTAATGGTTCCCAGACACTCATAGCTGATAATTGAAGTTCGCATTTAATATCTTCCATTGTAGGTTCAAACTTTGTTTTGTCTGAATCTAACCATTTCTGATAATAGTTACCTTGCTTATTTTGATTAGCTTTGGGTATGAGTGTAATGTCTTTCCCATCCTTATCAACAAGAGGTTTATCTGCCATCTTTAATCCTTTCTATATCACTACTGCTTTCGCATTTATTTCTTTTTTATTGCCGTAATCTCTGACTGCGGCTTTAATGGCATCTTCTGCCAATACGCTACAGTGAATCTTAACTGGAGGTAATGCCAGTTCTTCAACTATAGTTGTATTTTTAATTTCCTGTGCTTCTAACAAGCTCATGCCTTTTAGCATTGTTGTTACCATGCTTGAACTAGCAATAGCACTACCACATCCATATGTTTTAAATTTGGCATCTTCAATGATGCCATCATCTGTTACTTTAATTTGTAAACGCATAACGTCTCCACATGCAGGTGCACCTACCATGCCTGTTCCAATGTCAGGGTCTTTTGGATCAAACTTACCTACATTGCGTGGATTATTATAATGGTCTAACACTTTTTCTGAGTATGCCATAAGTCTCCTTATATATTTTTAATAATTTGTTTGCCGTCTCGCCTATCTTTCTTTTTAGTTGAGTTGACCAACTTCTTTTTCTTCGCTAATACTTGCCTTTTTGATTCCTTTGTTAGACTGCTAAGGTGTTTAACTTCCTCAGAGCCTGTTAATACTATTGCATCTTCTTTGCTGACCGAATTCATAGGTCCATGGGTATCATGCAATACCTTGGTTGTAAATTTTTTACTAGTCATAACGCTTAACATCGAATCCTAATTTCTTGGCGGTCTTCAAACTCGCTATATTTTTACTGTTTATATTACAGTACATAGTATTTACCTGAAATATTCTACGTGCTACACTAGGAGCCATTTTTAACATTTCAGATGCCACACCTCTCTGGCGTTCATCTTTATGTACTAAGTAGCTTAGTTCTCCATCCTTCTTGATTTCAAACACACCAACTAGTTTATTATTTTCCCATGCTCCATATGTGTTGTATATTGTAACAAATATTTCTGCATTTGTCAATGTAAATGGTGATTCAAGGTTAGTTTCTCTTGCCGTTTCATCGTCTATCAATTCATGTATATCTGAAATATCTGATATCCGTAACCTCATCACTCTAAGGTTTGGTTTCATTTGACTTTAAAGTCCTAACAGTTCTTCTTTACTTAATTTGTATCCACTTTGTTTCCACTTTACTTTTAATTTAGCAAGTGTTTTGCCCATATCAGGTCCAGGCTTCATACCATTATCAATTAGGTCTTTTCCAGTAAGTGGAAATTCTGGAGATTTGAATGATCGTGCCTTAAGTGCAAGTGAATCTTGTCCTTGCATTCTTAATAAATTTGCTGTCCATTCTGGATTGGCGCCATCTACTAGTAACCATTCCATTGCTTCTTTAGATAGTTTTGTCTTTTTATGTTGTGTATAGAATGCTAATTCTTTACGTTGCTCGTTGGACATTTTCCATGCCATTGCTATTTTAGCATCATTTACTAATACCGCCAAGTTCATCATAGGGTTATCAAATTTAACACCCTGTGCGTTTGCTACTGGCAATCCTATAACTTTTGCAACACCTGTTTTACCCATAAATGTAAGTACCTCAGGCGCACTAGATCCTACCAATAGTTTAGACATCTCTTGCCATACTCGTTCTACTGATACGCCAGATAGTCCACCAGCATTATCTTTTATTGCTTTCAATGCTTCCTTACTAAAGTTAGGTTTATCTAACTTACTTTGAAAACGGAAGTAACGTAATACACGCAAGTAATCTTCCTGGATACGCTCTGCAGGATCTCCAACAAACTTGCTTACTTGATTTTGAAGATCATCCATGCCACCAAAGTAGTCATGTATTTCACCATCAAGACTCATGCTCATAGCATTATATGTTAAGTCTCTACGTTTAGCATCTTCTTCCCATGATTTAACAAATTCAACTTCTGAATGTCTACCATCAGGATTTACATCTGCTCGTAATGTTGTTATTTCGTAAGGCTCACTGTTGATTACTGCTGTTATTGTTCCATGCTCTATTCCAGAAGGTACATGTCTTATTCCTTCCTTCTTAAACATTTCTATCATCTCATTTGGAGTTGCATCAGTTGCTAAATCTATATCTTTAGGATCTTTACCCAGTGCAACATCTCTTACTGCACCACCAACTATGCGTATCTCATATCCTGATCTAGCAAATATTTTACCCATACGTTTTACGTCAGGAGATAATATAGATGTATCAGTTGATACTTCTTCTGTAGTGAAGTGCTTCTGACCATTAGTTGTTTTACGTTTCATACCATATGCTTTCATTGTACTGTATATTGGTACTAGCCCATGTTCACTTGTAATATCATTAGCCGCTTTTTCTGCTTCAGGACCCTTAGGGTGTTTAGGATTAATATGCACAACATCACCGTTCATCATATCACTTACACTAGCAGATTTTCCTACTTTGTCAAGTAATTTATGCAATTTATCTTCAGGATCATATCCAGTAGTTTCATATCCCATCTTACCACGGACTTCTGAACGCCTGCCTGTCTTAGTGTCTTTAATATGTAATACAAGCATATTGGCACGTTTATCACGCTCTAACTGTAACATATAGCCTTCATTAGTTTTCTTTTTTCTATTAGATATTGCTGAAGCACCTGCTCCTAGAGCGGCGGCGATCTGATCTGGTGAGGCACCTGGAGGTGCACTTCTAACCCAGCCTTTAATTACATCTGCGCCTACTTTAATTCCTTTTTTAACTAATGCCCTGCCAACAGCCGCCACAACAGGAATAAGTGGTGCCCACTCGTCTACTTTTTTATCCTTAGTAGCGGTAGGTTTCATTCTATCATGCTTGGAAGGTTTTGCAAGTTGTTTAAGATTTGGTAGTTTTGGATCTGGAGTTATTAACTTCTCATTCTTTTGTCTACCACGTTTCATATTTCTAAGATAGTGAGCTCGCTCTCTCTTTGCACCAGTTGCAGTACTAGCAATTTTATCTAACTGTGCTAGTGTAGCACCTTTAGGAATTCCTAAAGCACTTGATGACTTTTCTGTCATAGTTGTGTCCTCTGTATCAGGCTTACATATTTTTAATTCATTGATCTTCATATATGTATTTAGTTACTTTCCACAATGAAGCTTGCATGTAGAAAGTTTGTCAAACCCCTCTAATAACTTTTTGTACCCTGGACCTTGTTTGATTTCAGCAATACTATTGTTTGCAATATTCATACTTGCTACATCTTCCTCAGTTAATTCTAAGTCACGTATTAGTTCACCTTTTTGTGTTCTAGTATAACAACAAGGATAAAACATTCCATCACTACCAATAAAATGTGCAAATTTATCTACATTAATGCATTGAGGATCAACATGCTCTGTTACATATTTTTCTTTAACTTGTGTAATGTCTACGGCAGTTGCTCCTGCTTGCCTAGTTACAAACTGTTTGTCAATATTATTAATGTCAATTTCTTTTGATCTTTTTTGTACTACCTTAGCAATTTTATCCATTTCCTTTACTTTTCTAGTACGTGGGTGGATCTGTATTCTAAGACGTGGTATAAAGACATCGCTTTTGCTTACTAATTCACTATAGTAATCTTCTAACATTGACAAGTTATCTTGAAAATCTGCAATTTCAACATACTGGCCTTCAACAGTTCTTTTTGTATGTACTAGTTGAAACTGTTTAATTCCAAGTTCACATGCTAAATCATATGCTATTTTCATATCTTCGTAACTGCTATTGTATTTAAAAACAATATACTTCCAACGTGTTCTTATGTTGTATTCTTTTAGTATTTCCATACCACGTCGTATTGTTGGCCAATGCCCATTTACCCTATACTGCATAAAGTTATCTGGTGTTCCATCAACACTGAATACAATGGTATCTGTAGGTCCAACATTTTGTCCTATACCATGCCATACTGAATCCTTTACATAACTACCATTTGTTTCAAATGTGTGATGTATTCTATTCTCTTTTAAGTGAGATAAAACTTCAATTAATCTTGGGTGATAAACACCATCACCATATGAGCCTGCAAATACTACATCATAATCAGGTGTATCCAATACTTGCATTAATCTGTCTGCATCTATATGTCCATTATCCCATATATGTCGTTCACTAACACGAGTTACCCTTGGACACTTTGGACAAGCCAATGTGCATTTACTTGTAAGTTCTACTTCAAGTGTTGTGGTTTTAGGAAAGGTTATCATGTATATATTTATTCAGCTCTGGATCAAAGTCATTTAACTTAACTGGGCCTCGCTCATCCCAAAAGTCAACTACTTGTTTTAATTTCCATCTGTAATCTACATGTGGTTTTTTCAGTTGTGCAATAATGCTATCACTTCCCCAAGCAAGTTCATCATTGTCTTCGAACCATTGCAGTACATCTGTACGCATTGATTCAGGTAATCTATAAAAATGGAATGGACTATTTCCATATGCTGGTCTTACATTTATTTGTACTTCTGGAAATCTTGTTTTAAGATAAGTTATAAGTTCAGGTGCTTGTCTAACACTTAAACTATTTAAAGTTAAGTCCCAACATTCTATTGCAAAATACTTATAGTATTGATCCATGACTTTTAGTTTGTGTTGCCAGTTTGTACCGTTACGCACATACTCATCTACTGCGCCAACACCATCTATACTAACTCGCATAACTAAATTATAGTCCTTAAAACGCCTTATATCTTTATCTTTAAGTAGTCTAGTACCATTTGTATTAATAACATAACGTGCATTAGGTGCCTTAACCATCATTCTATGCAATATATCTTCAAAGTTATTAACATAAAAAGGCTCACCACCTGCCATATAAACATGTTGTAAGTTTTCATCTATACCATCAAATATGTTCTGCCATGCTTGTTCATCATTACACCAATCCATTGTCTTTGGATTATGATCCTGTAGAATACGTTCTGCTGTACCTTTTTCCCAACCATAATGTTCTGACATTTCTGGCACTAGTTTGTATAACTGTATACTACTATAGCTATTGCACATAATACATCTTAAATTACACGTATTACCTATACGCAAATCTAACCCACGTATTACTGTATCGTTAAATGGAGTATTTGTTCCGAATGTGCCACGCAATGCTTTCTGTCTAAAACTACGTACACCGTCTAGTTCAGGTTCAAAGCAATGCCCACAACCAGTAGGGCAACCACCCGATGTGAATTGCTCTCTAACAGTGTTTATTTCATCACTGTTCCATATAGTTGCTAAACTATGTTCTTTTATATTATAGGGTAATCTGTGTTCACCGTTATTGCAACATAGAGCTGGTTGGCCTTTATGTCCAATATGTGCGTAATTGAATGGGTAAACACAATAGTTGTATGGGTGCATCTATTTTTGTCTTGCAACAAATTCGTCGATGTGTTCTACTACTGAATCTTTTAGAGTGTCGGCTCTAGCCGTGGCTGATGACATAGCATTGCCGACTAGTTGTGCAAGTTCCTTAAATCCGTTTTTGGTTCTTAAAAACCATTGTATTTTCTTTTTCTTTTCGTCATCAACATCTAAATAAACATCAATGATTTTCTTAGCAATCGTAGGTGTGACACCTATTGTTGAGCCATCATACATTCTAACTGGAAACTGTGTATTATCTTTTCTAGTTGAAACCATATCCAATACTTTAATTGGATCACTTTGCTTTACAACCTTTTCCCATGTAAGTTGCTGACTCTCATTTACTAGTCCTAGATTAAATAACTTCTGTGTTGAACGATCCAATTCAATAGGTGTTCCATTTCCACCGAAATACTTTTTTGCTTGTCTTTCAGTTTCGCCTGGTTGTACATCAACAGTGGTATTAACACCTTTGACTATTACACCATCTTCTTTAATAATTGAATGTATTTTCATTACACTTCCTCAATTCTTCCTTTAGGGCTTCTATTTCCTGTTGTAATTCTGCAATCTTCCTTTGAGCTTCAATTAGCTCTTGTGTTCCTCTATATCCGTATTCCGTATATGTTGGTCCTTCTACCATTTACGACAGCTCCAATAACGAGCCTTATGTCTTGGTCCAGGATTATCACAGTTGTGTCTTGCTCTAAACGAACGTCTACGTGCTGGATTGTTCTTTTTGATCTTAACACCTTTTTGTCCAAAGTTAACTTTAACTACATTACCTTTTGGATTCTTAACGTATACTTTAAACTTCTTAACATCACCTGCCATTGGCTTACCAAGTTTAACTTTACGTCCTTGGTATTCTGCTTCGTCTAGAATTTCATCTTCGTTGTACCACATAACACCATAATCTTCAAAAAATGCATCGTCATCATGGTATGTAAATTCATTGTCATTCTCTTTGACACAATTATTTACACGAACGCCGCCCTTCATTTTAGTACCTTGTTTTTTATAGCCATCCCAACATTTAGGATCTAAACGTTGTTTAGCTTCTGAAATTTCATTAATTTTCATGACATCACCTTTATATTGCTGTTACCGGTATTTATCCATTCTGCCAATTCTGGATCAAAACTCTCTAAAGTTAAAGCACCGTGTGTATCGTAGTAATTTACAAATCGCTTCATTGACTTTCTTCTGTTTTCATCCTCCACATGAGGCTTCTGCATCTCATGTATGACATGGTCAATACCTTCTAACTTGTCACTATGTTTTATAAAATAATCTAAACTCTCTTGTTTATATTCTGCTGGTATATTTTCCATCATAATTTCATATTTGTTAATTACAGGACGTACTTGTATTTTACTATTAGGATATCGCTCACTAACAAAGTCAATTAATTTTGGAATGTGTCTAACACTCAGTGGATTAGCAGTTATATCCCATACTTGTACACCAAATGTTTTATAGTACTGATCCATTACTGCAAGTTTTTCTTCCCATACAGTATCTTGTCTAGTATATTCTTCAGCAGGTCCCCAACCATCTACACTTAAACGTATCATAATGCCCTGTATCTGCTTCAATTTTTGTATATCTTTATCACGTAGTAATCTAGTACCATTTGTATTAATGGCAATCTTTGCATTAGGTGCTGTTTTCCAAATACGTTCTACTGTACTAGGAAAGTTTTTAAGATAAAAAGGTTCACCACCTGCTAGATATAAATGCCTTAGATTACTATCAATACTACTTAAAATATTCTCCCACGCCTGTGGATCATCACTCCAGTCGTAATGCCTTCTATGAAACTTATCCAGTTGTTTGTTTAATCTTTCTTCAGGCCAGTTAAAATGTTCTGCCATTTTAGGTAAGTGTTGGTATATTCTATTACTATTACCTGCAAAACACATAATACATGCTAGGTTACATATATTACCTAAACGTAGGTCTAGAGCACGAATCTTTGTGTCCTCAAAAGGAACACCTCTGTTAATCATACCAAGTGTTTTTTGCCTAAAACTTCGTATACCATTTCGTTCTGGATCAAAACATTTTTGTCCACAACCTATTGGTTCACCACCATTAGCAAGTTCTTGGCGTACACTATGCATTTCTGGACTATTCCAAATTTCACTTAATTTGTAGTCTTTGATATTGTACTTGGTAATTTTGTTTTTTAAGTTTTTACAACACAATGCTACATAGCCATCATTATCAATGAAGCTATAATTAGATGTGAATATGCAATACTTGTCTGGATCAGTGGTATTGGGGATCTTATGGGGGATCATTACTCTACCTTAATTTTCAAGCGATTTCGTCAGGAATGCCGATTTTTATAATAGTATTATTTTGTGAGAAATCACTAACAATCTTCTTAACTAGTTCTGGAGAATACTTTGATTTAATTGCATCTAGTAGACTTTCAAAACTGTTTAAGTCTTTTGGCTCCAAGTTTAGTGCGTCTGCTATATCAGAAACATTTTTAAATGGTCCTTGGATGATTTCATTTTTATCTTTCTTTGTGTATCCTGTACCTGCTTTATTTGGTACTGGTGTTCTTTTTACTTTAACTAATCCATTTGTAGGGCTCCACATCCAACGTAACCATTCTTTTGGTCTACCGTCTGCAATTTTATCATTGCTTGGTCGTGAATCATAATTTCCAATAATACTTGCTAGGAATATATTACGGAAAACGCCTTTATATTTTGACTCATTCTCATGTGGAGAATGATAGTAAGTTTTAAGCCATGCTGGATCGCCTGGCATAAAGTCTACTTGTACAAATCCTGTACGTGGTCTTCCATCTGGATCTTCTTTGTTTTTATCAAAGTTTTGTATTTCAACTTTTGTCATAACAACAGAGCTCAATGCTACATCTTTAATTGCACTAATGCTTTTTAGTTTTTCTACAAAAGGTCTAATCTCTTCTTTTTCTATTTCAAGGGCAACATCAATGTCACCACTAAACTGTCTCTTACCTACACTACCTAATGTATTTCCACGTAGGTTGACACCAAGTACCTTCTCAAGGCTAGCCAGGGTCGGCTCAATCTCATCAATATGGATTGCTCCAACCCCAGGCATTGCTCCCCCCTCGTTCAGTACAGATGTGTTAGTACTGAAATTTTTAGACTCTACTGGAAACTCCTGATTAGGAGTGCGAAAGTCTTTTTTCCTCATAACTGTTTTTGCAATTAAATCCAGTTCTTGATTTCGGGGATCCCAACGCAATGCAAAGGGAATATTAATGTCCGTTTTCATATCTTTCATTACTGCTTCTGCATCAGGGCCTAGTCGTGCAATAGGTTTGCCCCAACGTTTGTATTCTTGTTTGAATAAACGTACAAGCTCGCTTACTGTAATTGGTTTAACGTTACGCTCATCATTTACTCTGTCTAAGAAGTGACGTGTAAACTCCACATCAATACCGATTTTGCCAAACATATTGTCTGCAAATCTTTCCACATTATCTAACTCTGCTGATGTGACTTGTCTATCTACTTCTGTAATTCTCATACTCTTATTTATTCTCTCTAGGAGTTGGATTCTCGCCTGTAAGTTTTGGTTTACTAAACCATAACTTGAACCATTCATCAGTTCCAGGCTGAACATTGTGCTTTCGCATATATCTGCTTTTTTCACTACCTATTATACTTACATTACTTTCATCAGTGCCGTTTACACGATCACCACTGTCTATGCCTGCTAATATTTTTAATCTTGTGATCTCATCTATGTTCATTACTAATTGCCCTTTGTACATCACTAATGCTATTATATTTAATTCCTTGACCGCCTGCGGCAGTCCATTTCTTTATTTGTTGACCAAAATCGTCAATTAATATATTAGGAATTCCATTTACACCTTTAGCAAACTGTGGCTTATTATGTGTAATGTGAATGTTCTTTGGCGGAAAGAAACTTAAATTCTTAGCAATCCATTCACGTTTTTGTGGTTCTGAATTAGGATCCCCTTGTAATGGACTTGAGCAAATACTGTATGAACCATATTTGTTTTTAATAAGGTTTATTAATGCTTTTGCATCTGGTAACATTGGTAAGTTAATCCAAAAATCTTCTGTTTGTCTAATCTTTTCAAGTGCTGGGTTTACATCTTTTATTTGTCTGTAATTACTAACACCCATAAGTTTCGCCCATTCACTAAAAAAATCTGCTAGTACTCCATCCATGTCGACGTATACTTCTGCTTGTTCTTCTTTGGTGTCTGTTACTTCAAATACTTTCATAATAATATTTATCTAAATAGAAAAAACCCCCAGTAAAAACTAGGGGCTCTTTTTATTGTTGGGATTAATGTTTAGTTACTGATACATCCTTATAGTAAACAATGGGATCAACAACGTCTGTAAACTTATCAGCTTGAGCTAGGAAACGGTGAATACCAAATGCAAACACATAACCTAAATCACGAGATCCATATTCAGAATCATCACTTTTATAGTCTGAGTGTGACATGCTATTATCACATGTGCAATCAACAACAGTTTTGCCATTAAACACAACCTTCATTGCACCTGCATCTCCCTTCCCCCAAGTCTGTGTTACAGTAATTGTATTCCACTGTCCTTGATATTCATCTGCATTTGCAAGTTTTATATTCGTTCCAAACTTAGGATGACCCTGAGCATCCAGAATACCTCGCACACTAAAAACAAGATCCTTTTGTTTAAGTTTACTTGATTCTAGAGCATAATCACTGTGCCATTGAAACTTCATATGTCCTGTTTCGTCTGCTGGTAAAGTAGTTACTGCCCAGGCATGGTTGTCTGAATGCCAACCGTGAGTCTGTCCAAACATTTGGATATTATGGCCTGAAAACTCTATTTCTTCTGGAACGTAAAAACTATATTCAATGGTAGTTGTATCACCAGGTTTGAAGCGAGATTTATCTTTAGTCTTATATTCAGCACGACTGTGTTTGTTAATTTTACTGTCTGCAGAATCCTTTTGTTCGTTACGTTTGCCTTCTATACTCTGTGTACGAAAAACTGTTTCTCCATCAATAGTACCTGTAATAAAACTATTCTTCCAAGCAATATTATTAGGTTCCCATTTCAGGTTTGTGTCAATATGTTTGGCAGAGAAACCTGACTTAACAAAAGTAAACTGTGAATCCATACTTGGATTCCAATCATTAGCTGGTATATCTGCGTTTGCCGTTGTTGCAAAAGTTATAATTGCAATAGTTGATAGTAGTTTATTCATAATAGACCTCCTAGTCTAGGTTACATTGCCAAACAGAACCATCAAAAACTGCTTTTAAAGCACCTAATGGATAGTCTGAATGTTCAAATAAGATATAGGGTGTGCTATTGTAGTCCATCTTCATAGTAACTACATTAACATCATCCATTGGTAGTTCACGTTCACCTGGTATTGATGAATTAAAAACACGTATCATTATGCGGCTTCCAATTCTGTTACAAATTCTACTTTAATACCTTGCTCTTCAGCGGCCAGTAAAATCTTTCTTCGCATTTCAGGCTCAACTTTATCAGCAATCTGAGCCCAGTCTCCTTGATAGTAATAATCCTGTGAGGGCATATAATATGGAAGACAAAGTTCATGTTTAGTAACTTTTAAACATTTTAGACTTTTACCCATATTCATTAATGCATTGTTAAAGATATCATGTACAACGTTCTGGGCAACACGATATTGCTCTAGTTTACGATTTTTAACTGGATTAGTAACACAACCATTCATTGGAATAAGTTCATTAAGAGCTTCTGTTACTGCTTCTAAATCTTTACAAACCCAATTTGACATTTTATCTTCCTCTTCTTTATTAACTATACTTACAGTATACAGTAAGATATCTTACTTGTCAACCTTTTTAATCGAAAAAATTACCTAAAACCCAAACAAATTTCGTGTCAGATACTTGGTTCCACATTCCGTCTTTCCAGTTTGGCCACAATATTTTACGGTTTGCATCTTCCATTACGTCAAGTCCGTTCTCAGCCTTAGCCTTAAATGTGTCACCTAAATGATTTTCAAATGTAAATGTTTTCATATTATTATCCTTATACTAGTTCTTCAAAACCAAAATTAGCAACCACTGATTGTTTACCAGTTGCATCTTCAACAATATCACCAACGCTAACACTATACATACGTGATAAACGTTCAATGTTTTCCTCTGGACCCATATTACCTACATGAAATACGCCTTCTAAACTATCAGCAGTAATATTACTAACATGTGTGTAATAACCACGTGTAAAGGCATCTTTAGCAACACGACCTGTGTCTTTGCTACCTGGACGTGACATGTTTAACTTTAACGACTGCTTATGAACTGCATCATGACCTTCTTCATTAATAAGATCAATTTCAGCGTCTGTTAGGTGTATTTGGAAAACTTTAAACTGTGACATAGTAGGTCCTTTTTTATTTAATATACCACTAGTATACAGTAAGACGTCTTACTTGTCAACCTTTTTAGTCACAAAAAACCCCTTGTTTTTCAAGGGGTTATAAATCTTTTTAAATTATTTTACTTCTTCTATGCGATGTTCTGGATAATTTCTAGCAGATTGTATTGCTTGCTCCTTCGTTTCGTATATACATGGCATAATTAGATCATCATTACCAAAATATGATACTGTAATCCATTCACCGCTCTGATGCCCACCAATTGGTATTTTTACTATCCAACCTTGTTCTTGCATATATACTCCTCATAAAATTTTCTAGATGCTAAGTTCTTAGCCTTGCTTTCTACCATAATATCTGCGGTATCTAAGAACTGCATAGCCCAATCATTAACGGCTGTATTCCACATATAGTCAGAGTGTCCACGTAGTTTACCTTTCTTAAACCCTTGCTCTAGTAGTAATTCCTTGTCTGGAAGTACATCAGTAGCATGTTCAGGAATGTAATCTTCACGTGATACACTGTAATGTATTGCAGGTCGCTCACCTCGCCATGTATCTACTATGCGTAAATATCTATCGTCGGTGGGCAGTATATATTCGCCTGTCGCGACCCAGTGATGGTGTATGTCCAGTACCAGTGGGATATAACTGGGTAACTGTAGGCTTGCGTCGATGCCCCATGCGTTTTCGTCATTCTCGATTGTGAGAACGTTTTTCGCTTCTTTAGATAATCTTGGGTAGACGTCGACGATACCGGCTGGACCTTTCTTACCAGAGATGTGGACATTGCACTTGAAGTCCTGGAATTGTTGGCCGTAGCCCATCCATCTGATGCAATCAACATGATATTCAAACTCCTCTATACTACGTTCTACTACTTCGGGTCTATCACTGGCCAGTACTGTAAATTGTCCTGGGTGCATTGAGAGGCGGACATCAAGGGCTCTCGCCTTGTCACCGACTTTTGCAAGTTCTCTTTCACAGTATGCACGAACGTCAGGATGACGCCAAAAATAAGACCAATCATCATGGGTATAAACAGGAAGTAAATCACTACCCAGTCGTACCATACGTAATTCATCTTCTAATTCTCCTACATATCCAATTAGGTTACTGTAGCTCTGTATGTTGTGGACCATAATATCCCACAAACGTTCTTCAGCCACAGTCCTATCTTGTCTATTTAACCATTGTACGGTTGTAGACCTAGTGTTGAAAGGACGTTGAATTTCTTCAAGTTCTTTCTTCTTAAGTGATTGATCGGGGTGCATGTACTTACATGCAAAACCTATTCTAGCCATATAAACACCTGTAATTGAACATACAAGTATTATAACACCGTTCTAGGATTATGTCAAATTATTTTTTGTTTTCTGAGCCATTCCATAATGTCTGAATCTTCATACATTGGAATTCGTCTATGTGATTCTGGTAGGTTATCCCAGTCTTTTAATGCAGGGTGTGTTTTTTGTTTACTATTGTAGTGCGATCCCCAACGCCATCCTTCATGAACTCTATCTGAAACCCAACGATTGTGGCTCCACTTTCCCATATCCTGTACAGTTTGTTCACGTAATGATTCATCAATATCAAGAGAATTGATAAAACTACCAAATCCCTTGTCTCTATATTGATTACTTACTTCAATATCAAAATCACCTTCACCATACATTGTAGTCCATGCTTCAACTATGAATACTGCTTCATCTGATGTTAAATCACGTTGTAATGGAACAATTAGTTGATGTGGGAATTCTTCCCCATCTCTAATACCATATTCCATTGCTACCCAATTACCATTGTGTTGATAGTGATGTACTATTTCTTCTGGACCATATTCTTCCACAGTTTTATACCAAAGAACTGCCTGCTCTGTTGGTAATTGTTCTATTGTGTTAAGCTGTATGTGGTGTTGGTATTTCATGTTAACCTTCCGAGTTATCGCTTGGTGGCATGATCACTGGTGATTCTGTTCTTTTTGCTGTTGTTGCAGTACTTGTATTCATACTAACTGATGCTTGTCTTGGTACTTCTACATTGCCAGACTTACTATTAACATATAAGCCAAACCATGCCGCACCTGCACCAACTACTACACTAACTAATCCTGCTTGTGCATTGTTTGGATCTGGCAGTGCCATGAACCAAATTGTTACTTGATAGAACATATAAATGTATATTGAAATGAATACTCTTGGGAATATTCTTAGCCTATCAAACCAGTATGGGAATAGTTCCCATTTACTAACCTTGCCGTCTCCATCTAAATCTATATTCATCTTTTCCCCCCTGATGAGTTATAAGTTTCCTGCTGTTACTGTTGCAGTTGCCATTGTTCCGCCAATAGCTCTGATACTTGTTTGTAAATCTGTTGCGTTCCATTGACTTGATTCTAAATAAATCTTAAATGCACCTCCAGTAAACTTACCTAGTGCAATTAAGTTACCATAAGTTTGTACTGCTTCAACAAATTTTTCCATGTCTTCACCGGGCTGGATTTGAGAATCCGCTCCTGTGGCACTGGCTATATCAAATACAACAATAGGTGAACCGAAGTTCTGTGTTTCAAAACTAATTGTATTGTTTGGATTTCTACTTGCCATTCTGGCCTCCTTTTAATATTATATGTATTTATGCTCAGATAAAAAAAGCATACCCGAAGGTATGCCTTTTAAATTTCTTTAGTTTAGACTTATTTAAAGTCAGCTACTACAGTAAGCGTAATGTCAGCGACATAATCACCAGATGAAGCTTCTACATCTGCAGTACCTTGTACTGCTACGTATAGTGGATCTGTTCCTACTACACCTGCAATACCTGCGAAAGTATGAGTTAGACCCAATGCTTTTTCAAGAGAATTTAGTTCTGCTTGAGTATGATCGCCAGTACCTTTTGCTACTGAGCAAATTTGTGTTCTTGGTCCTAGACCTGAACCTACGATTGCGTTTGCCATTTTTAGACTCCTTGTTCTATTATATTAAAAATATATATCATGTGCTTCTTTGCACTACTATTATTTATCTTTTGGCGCTAGAAACTTGCACAAACACGGTCCAATCTACAGTAGTTGACGCTTCTCCAGTAACTTCTACCTTCAAATTATTGCTAGAACCCGCTGTTAGGGCTCCAGACCAGTCACTTCCACTGTCTTCTGCGAATGTTTCTGTGCTATTTGCACCAATTAATTGATTTGTTCCGCTATTGTTATCAATAACGCCTTTAACAACAAATCCACATCTATCACTACCACTTGAGCCAATTATACGTGCCTCAAAGAATGCAGTAGTTCCAGTTGGAATACTTAGTACAGATGTACCATCTGCTAAGAATAATTCAGTTGCCGTAGCATCTGTCGTTTGTCCTGCTAATACATATGTGTCATTTCTAACTTCTACGCTTCCAGCAGTTACTTTATTGGTAGTTCTTTCACCACCAACATAGTTATTAAATGCAACATCAAGTGAACCAAATGTCCATGTATCTGATGTTTCATTCCATAATAAAGATACATTTGTTTCTGTCCCTCTATCAATCTCAATTCCTGATGTGCCTGCTGTTACGCCTGCACCTGATTCACCAGCGTTTAGTTCAATAACATTATCGCTGATATTTGTATTTGTTGTGTTTACACTTGTGGTTGTACCACTAACTGTTAAATCTCCAGTGATTGTAGCATTACCGGCAATACTAATATTTGTACTTGTAATATCATCACTTGTTAATGTTCCGTCTACCTGTACATTGTTAAACTGTACATTGTCTGTTGTTGCTACTGGTTGTCCAATATTAATTGTTACTGTATCTGAAGCAACACTAGTTGTTACACCTGTACCACCTGTAAATGTTAGTGTATCAGTTAATAGGCTTACTGTATCTGTGCCAGTATCACCAGCTATTGGCAAATCACTACTTACTGTTGCTGTTCCGGCCGCTGTAAGTCTACCCTGTTGATCTACTGTAAATGTTGGTATCTGTGTTCCACTACCATACGAGCCGGCTGTTACGGCAGTATCATCTAAATCTAGAGTTCCTGATGTATTTGTTATACCAACACCACCAGTTATAGCCGCCTGGGCTCTAACATCTGTGTAGTATAAATTAGTGCCTTCAGTTAGATCAGTTGTTGTTTTAGTAGCAAGATCTGTGTTAA